>OIWT01000097.1_pt1 | contig 120543 bp, 114 predicted proteins | sample 1587701 | NCBI WGS metagenome assembly OIWT01 (sample SAMEA3888904, study PRJEB22519) | human gut metagenome | biome: human gut; feature: human-associated habitat; material: faeces | place: Denmark | collected 2009
CAGGGGGAATTAACACATATGCGAAGCATGTGTGTTGGCGTCGCCGAGACAGGGGATGATCATTTAAAAAAATATCAACTGCAAAAAGGCATGAAATCCGTCGGATTTCATGCCTTGGTTAAAATTTCGTTTTATCTTCTGCGGATGAACGCCGCGATGATGCTTTCGATTCCGAAAAGAATCAAATACGCGGCTACAAAATAGCTGATGATTTTTATCGTCAGGAAAGAAATCGATGGACTGAATATCATTACAAATCCGAGTATCAGACCGAGAATATTGAGTATCAGCGAAAAGAAATAATAAAATCTGTTTCCGGAAAGATGAATAAATTCCGTTCTGACGAGTCCCGCAATGCAGTGTGCAATAAACCAAAGTGGGAGCAGAACAGTCAGTGCCCACTTGCCGATATTCGGATTTGCAATCAGCATCACGCCGCACATAACACTGAGAATCCCCGAGATGAGCGACAGTATTGGTCCGAAACCAGTGAAGCGCGACATTCTGACATAAATCACAATATCTTCGATACCCATTGCAATGGCAATGATTCCGTAAATTACGACAGCACCTGTCAGCATACTTTCGGGGCGTGCAAAGGTAAAGATGCCGAGCAGAATCAGAAGCAGACCGACGACGAGCTCGCTCCAGCCGAAATTATATCTTCTTTTCATATTGCGCTCGCATCCTTTCTGCCGAGAATAGTCATAAATTCACTGCCTGTGATGGTTTCTTTTTCGTAGAGATAGCTTGCCAGTTCATCGAGCTTTTGGCGGTTGTCGGCAAGAAGCCTGCGGGCTTTTTCGTGCTGTGCTTTGATTGTTTCGATTACTTTTTTGTCAATTTCCTTCTGCATATCCGCGGAACAGGCAAGAGCCGCATCACCGCCGAGATATTGATTGTTTACCGTTTCCATGGCTACCATATCAAATTCATCTGTCATACCGTAGCGCGTGATCATCGCACGGGCAAGCTTGGTTGCCTGCTCGATATCGTTTGATGCACCTGTGGTAATCTGACCGAATACGAGCTCTTCTGCCGCGCGACCGCCTGTCAGCGTGGCAAGCTTGTTTTCAAGCTCTTCTTTTGTCATCAGAACCTTATCATTCTGCTCGACCTGCATTGTATAGCCAAGCGCACCCGAGGTGCGGGGAATTATCGTGATTTTCTGCACGGGAGCGGAATCCGTCTGCATGGCGGCAACAAGCGCATGCCCTATCTCATGATAGGCGACGACTTTCTTTTCGGCATCTGTCATGATGGCGTTTTTCTTCTGATATCCCGCGATAACGACTTCGATGCTTTCTTCAAGGTCTGCCTGCTCTACAACAGAACGACCACTGCGCACGGCGCGGAGAGCCGCTTCATTGATGATATTTGCAAGCTCGGCACCCGATGTTCCCGATGCCATGCGGGCAATCGCGTGGAAATCCACATTCGGTGCCGTCTTGATTTTCTTTGCGTGAACTTTAAGTATCGCCTCACGACCTGCAAGGTCGGGAAGCTCTACCGGAACTCTGCGGTCAAATCTGCCGGGACGCGTCAGCGCGGGATCGAGCGATTCGGGGCGGTTTGTAGCCGCCAGAATGATAACGCCGTTGTTTCCGTCAAAGCCGTCCATTTCTGTCAGTAGCTGATTGAGCGTCTGCTCGCGCTCATCGTTTCCGCCGAACTGTCCGTCGCGCTTCTTACCGATGGCATCAATCTCATCTATAAATACGATGCAGGGCGCCTTTTCTTTAGCCTGTGCGAAAAGATCGCGCACCTTTGATGCGCCCATGCCGACAAACATTTCGACAAATTCGGAGCCTGACATGGAGAAGAACGGTACACCTGCCTCGCCCGCAACGGCTTTGGCAAGCATGGTTTTACCTGTTCCGGGAGGGCCTACAAGAAGAACGCCTTTCGGCATGGATGCGCCGATATCGGAATATTTCTTCGGATTATGCAGATAATCAACTATTTCCGCGAGATTTTCCTTGGCTTCATCCTCGCCGGCAACATCTGAAAAACGTATGCCGTCGGTGGACGGAACATAAACCTTGGCATTGCTTTTGCCAATGCCGAATGCCATCGCATTGGGACCGCCTGCCTGAGACATCATTTTCTTTGCCAGATATTGTCCCAGAATAGCAAAAATCAGGATAGGCATGATAAATGTGAGGAAAAAGCTGAGCAGGGGAGACATTTCCTTTTGTATATTGCGCGCGAAGGTAGCGCCGGAGGTATAGAGGCGCTCTGTCAGCGTCGGGTCGTCCATTATACCTGTTTTATAAATCTGCTCATTATTTTTGTCTGTGAAGTAGATTTCGGAATCATCGACTTCGACCTTGCCGATGTTTTTCTCCTCTATCATTTTCATGAATGTGCCGTAATCGACTTCTTTTACTTTCGCATTTGCAATCATAGGTGATATAATCATATTGAATGCAAGGATGATGAGCAACACTATGCCGTAATAATAGATAAGCGGTTTTTTCGGGGTTTTGACTTCTTTCATACTAAAATCGACTCCTTTTTTTGAAAAATACTTGCTTGTAAAGCAATTATTTCTGTCTGTATTTTATCATAAACCTACGCACTTTTCAATAGCTGTGCAGAAGAATTTTGACACTGTACGGTTTTTTGTGCAGAAAAATTTCAAAGACAAGAATTGCGTTAAAATAAAAAGAGCGACGCATGCGGCTCTTTCGGTGTGGCATATAATAGCTTAAGCAATCCGGCGCCGAGAGCGGCCATATGGACCGCCCCTCGGCGCCGGATTTATTCAGGGATTTATATTTTTCCCCTCGACGCAGAATACACCGCTTGTCAAAGGCTTTTTGCAGTCGGGTTTACATAAAACCCCGCGACTGATCAATTCATCGGTAACATACCCGATAATCTGATAGAGATAATAATTCATCCATTGATTTATCTGGCTGTGCAGATGCTTCGGTACAAAGCTCTCAAAATTTTTGCGGACGCTTCCGACCCATCCGGCAAGAAGTTCGTCTGTCTTTTCATCCGTCACATCAAACAGCGAAATAAATTTTGCAAACTGTTCCTCCGTGAAATAAGGGATGTTAAGATAAAGCTTATCCTCGGAGAGCTTGAGCAAATTATTTTTAACGAAATACGCGGCGTCTTCATCGGAAAGAGCATCTTTTGGTATCAGACCGTTTGTCATGTTCTTTATGGCGTCTGTTTCAAGCATACGGCGTATTCCGTTGTTGTGATAAACATTATAATCAAAATACTTGCTTATCCAATAATAGTAGATTTGCAGCGCGGGATTGTTTTCATCGCTGTCAGCATTGCAGCCTGTACTGTATTCGGCAGAGCTTTCGTTTTTATCTGCGGTTTCTTCAACGATAAACCAGCCGTAGCCGCCGTCCTTTCTCGGAGGATACGGACCGTTTTCAAGCTTTAAGCGGTTATTTTTTACATCGCGGATTTTGTGCCTGAGCATATATGGGATGACGATATATCCCAACCTGTCCATGCCGAAATCGTTGCCGTAAAAACCTACACTGCCTGTTTTGTCCGCCGCTTCTTTGAAAATCGCCTCAAATTTATCGGCAAGCATATTGACAGCCGATGCGGAAATATCCTCGGTCTGCTTTCGGTTTTTCAAGCTGAAGATAATAAAATCAGTTACATATTTGCTGCCGACTTTGCATATTGCATCGCCGTATTCCAGACGGGGCAGCTCGTCTTCAATATACATGGTGGGTATACCCGTTCTGATGCTGATTTCCTCTACTGTCAAAGGCATTTCATAAGCCGCAAGGCAGATGGCGCGTGCAATCTGCGTGTGAAGATATGCATCGGAATCCATATTGCCATTGCATACTGCGGTATTCCAATTGATTCTCTGATAGATTTTATCCATTTTATCTTCTCCTATCCTGTCTTTGATTTTTTTGCGTCCGACATTCAGCCGCCATTTGATTGTTGTTTCGGGGAGAGAATATTTTCGGGCGAGATTTCTGACAGATAATTCGCCAATATAATAGTCAACAAAAATATTCTTATACTCGGAAGATAATGTGTGTAAATACCGTTTCGTATTGCTCCCGCGTATTGTCCTCATCGGAGTCGGAATAATCTGCTATATCAAAAAGCTCATCATCGCATGACAATATGGCTTGATTTTTGTTTCGGCTATCAATAAATCGGGCATATCTGTTACAGGCAATGCGCCAGACCCAAGCGTCAAGCGATTCTATCTGATATTTGCTCATTCCGTCAAGAATATGACAAATAATCTCTCCCGCAAGGTCTTCGGCATCATAACGATTTGAAAGTCGCTTGCAGCAAAAACGAAATATCGGCTCAATATACGGGATGATTTTATTCTCGTCCAAGCTTCTCCCTCCTTTCAGGGCTTTTCGCAATCATGATTACGCCCTTATAGTGCATCAAAATCGATTCGGATAGGTCTTTTCATAAAATTATATCATAAATTTATGATTTTTTAAACTGTAATTTGAAATGTTTAGTGAAGAGTGAAGGGTGAAAAAGTAATAAGTAAAACTCCCACGCTTGTGCGTGGGAGTTTTTTGGCTGCGGCACTAGGATTCGAACCTAGGTAATGACGGAGTCAGAGTCCGTTGCCTTACCGCTTGGCGATGCCGCAATATTCTTTTTACCCTGCGGATTGTCATAAACAGCCCGCTCAGCGAGTACCTTGTTAGTATATCAAAAGTTTTTCGATTTGTCAATAGCAAATCGTCAAAAAATCGGAGGTTTTCATGAAAAATATGCCGCTTGTCAATTTTCACGGCGGAGAAAGCGTCACCGTATTAAAAATAAACGAGCCTGAATATACATTAGACAGATATTTATCTCTCGGCATATATGAGGGCGCGCGGCTGACCGTCTTTATGAAAAGCGGCAAAAACATCATTGTAAGAGTCGGCAATACAAAAATTGCCTTCACAGGCAGATCTGCCGCAAACGTAATCTGCCGTGAAGAAAGCAATATGGAGTAGGAAATGAAAATAGCTCTTATCGGAAATGCAAACTGCGGAAAAACAACACTTTTCAATCTGCTTACAAAGAGTAATGAAGCTACGGGGAACCGCGCGGGCGTGACATTCGACGCAAAAGAGGCTCCGCTCAAAAGTAAAAAATACACCGCCGAGATCGTAGATCTGCCGGGCATATATTCGCTCACCTCACAGAAAGCCGAGGAAAAGGCGGCTCTTGACTATCTGCACCGCGGCGATTGCGATGTGATAGTAGATATCATCGATGCATCAAATCTTTCAAGAGGGCTTTTTCTCACGCTTCAGCTTATCCGTGAATTTCCACATGTTGCAGTCGCGCTGAATATGATGGACGAAGCCGAGCGCGATGGGACAAAAATAGATATAGCGGGACTCTCGGAGAAGCTCGGCGTGCCTGTTTTTCCCATCAGCGCGGCAAAAAAGCGCGGCATAGACGAGCTTATCTCATCTCTCTTTGAAAGAATTCCGGAGAGTGCCGCCGAAAAAGGTGATTTTCCCGAGAGTGCACTCGCCTCGCTTGCCTTGCAGATAGCTTCCGAGAGTGCCGTGTACAGCAGGCTTCTCGGCAAAAATACCGACAGAATAGACCGCCTCATCTGCAAAAAATACATAGGCATACCGCTCTTTTTTGCCGTTATGCTGGCTACATTTTATCTCTCTTTTTCGTGGCTCGGAGAAATAGCCGAGCGGTATTTCTCAATCGGTCTTGACAAGCTGGCATCAGAGCTGATCGCGCTTTTTTCACGCTTCGGCGCGAGCGTATTCATGCTCGAATTTATCGAAAACGGCATATGCCGCGGCATTGCCGCCGTGCTTTCGTTTCTCCCGCAGACAGCGGTGCTTTTCTTCATACTGGAGCTTTTCGAGGAGAGCGGATATACAGCCCGCGCCTCTTTTGTCATGGATGGTGCTATGCGAAAGCTCGGGCTTTCGGGAAAAGCTTTTATCCCCGCGCTTCTCGGCTTCGGTTGCACGGTGCCCGCGATAATGTCTACGCAGACGCTCGATATCTCCGAGCGCAGGAGCGCCGTATATTCGCTTGCTTTTATCCCATGCAGTGCGCGCTTCCCGATAGTTATAGCGATATCATCCGCGTTCTTTCCGAAAAGAGCCGCGCTTATCGCTTTTTCGCTTTATCTTGCGGGGATATTTGCTTTCGTGCTCTCGTGTCTGCTTTTCTCGGGGAAGGGCGGCACCGCGCCCGATGTCGTATATGAACTGCCGCGCTTTCGCATGCCGAACGGCAGAAATGTTTTCCGCAGTGTGAAAAGCAAAATATTGCAGTTTGCCACGCGAAGCGGCAGTATAGTTTTCCTCTCATCGGCGCTGATATATATCCTTTGCTCGCTCGATACGCATTTTCGCTATACTGCATCCGCAGGGGAGAGCTTGCTTTGCGCAATATCGGGGTTCGGCTCCTTTATACTGAAGCCGCTCGGGCTTGATGACTACAGGATAAGCGCCGCGCTTATCTCGGGCTTCTTTGCCAAGGAAAGCATTGTTTCCACGATGAGTGTGCTTTTCGGCGAGGGCTTTCGCACGGCACTCTCACCGGCCGCGGCATATACCTTTGCCGTGCTTTGCATGACATATACGCCATGCGCCGCAACGGTTGCCGCCGCAAGTGCGGAGCTCGGCAAAAAGGATGCTTTTTTCATGATTTTGCGCACATTTGCCATCTCTTTTCTGCTGTCGTTTGTCGTATATACGCTCAGTTTGCTTCTGCTATAAGCCAAATATATATATGTTTCACAAAATAAGTAATATTTTTGAATGTATTTTTCCCAAAATGTAAAAAATATTAAAATTTTTTATTGACAAATCTGCATTATATGATATAATATACAAAAAGGTATATTTATTGAAAGTGTGATCAGGTGGATAATAAGATTGGCGAGCTTCTGATAGGGTTGAAGGATGGTATCCCGCTTTCCTTTGAGGGAATATTGGAGCTTTATTCGCCGCTGGTGCGCAGCATTTCTCTTGATGCCAAGCGCCGCTTTTCCATCTCCGATTCCGAGTATGACGATCTTCTTCAGGAGGCGACGATTGCCCTCTATAATTCGGCGTGCTCCTTTGATGAATCAAAGCAGGTCTCTTTCGGTTTATATGCCAAGATATGTATAAAAAACAGGCTTATTTCATACATCATGCGCAGGGAAAACAAGCTTTTCGGGGATTTTCTCGGAGATTGCGAGGATACGCTCTCCGATATGAGCGAATCTCCGGAATCCACGCCTGAGCAGCTTATCATAAATAAAGAATCCTTCTCGGAGCTTAACAAGAGAATAAACGATGCGCTTACCCCCTTTGAAAGCTCGGTTTTCTGGCTCTATTTCGGCGGAATGTCCTATTCCGATATAGCCGAGGCACTTTCCAAACCGAAAAAATCGGTAGATAATGCTATTGTACGGATAAAATCAAAGCTTAAGAAACTTTTATGACATATATATAATAAATTATTCCGACTTCGGATAAAAATAAAAAAGTTTTCATATGCCCAAATAGCTTAAAGCAAGAGCGTTGTTTTCAAAGGTGTCGGTTGGAATCCGTCTACGGGCGCAATATCCTAAAATTTCAAAGCGAGGTAAAAAAATGTATCAGGACAAGACTTTAGTTTGCAAGGACTGTGGCAAGGAATTTGTTTTCACAGCAGGCGAGCAGGAATTCTATGCGGAGAAGGGCTTCCAGAATGAGCCCCAGAGATGCAAAGAGTGCCGTGCGGCAAAGAAAAACGCAGGCAAGGCTCCCAAAGAGATGTTCACAGCAACATGTGCAAACTGCGGCAAGGAAGCAAAGATCCCCTTCCAGCCCACAAATGACAGACCCGTATACTGCAGCGAATGCTTTGCAGCTATGAAGCAGCAATAATTTAAGCTATATACAGAGAAAAGTCAATCAAGCCATGCCGAAAGGCATGGCTTGATGTTTTATGCTTTTTCAAAGGCAAATGTTGCCGCATAGGTGAAGAAACTGTCGCGCAGCTTTGCGAAATCCTTTTCTTTGGCAGAGAACTGGAGCGTATAGAACTTCAGGCTCCCTTTGAAGGCAAAGGAAATATTTTTATATACGGTGCCGTCAAGGCTGTTGCTCGTATACTCATAGTAGGCAAGCCCATCCTTCTCAGTAACCTCGGAGGCGGAAGCATTCAGACTTGCGATAGCTTCGGCATACTGCTTGGCGCTGAGTATCTCCATGCCCATGACATCGGTGAAATCCTGACTGAAAACATATACAGTCGCTTTGTCGCTTTTGAAGCAGGCGTCACAGTTGTCGTATTTCTCATAGGAGAAATCCTCAGTCAGCGTGATTGAGATACCGCTTTCCGAGAAGGATTTTTCTGCGGCAGCGCCGCATGAGCAGAGAAGCATGGCGCAAACTGTTATCATGCACAGTATAAATTTTTTCATATATTTTTCTCCTTTTCGATTTTTTCAAAAGAACCGAGGTCAACCACCCTATATGTATGTTTAATATAAGGAAGAAACTTTTCCGTGATATCCGCGGTTTTTATTTTCAGGCTCGATGTATTTATGCACGGATGGCAGCCCATGTATTCATCCGCCAGAACATCCTTGTCTATATAAAGCCTCACGCTGTTTTCAGTATCGTTCATAAGACCGAGCACGGTAACGCTGCCGGGTGTAACACCGAGAAGAGCCTCCATATATTCCGCCGGGGCAAAGCTCAAGCGGGAACAGCCTATCAAACGCGAAAAATCCTTTGTCGAGAAGCGTTTGTCGCCTGTCATCAGCAGAAGGTAAAACTGCGTTTTGCCGCCGTTGCACAGGAAAAGATTTTTACACACAGGCGTCTGCATCAGCTCGTCTATTTCCGCACACGCTTCTATGGTAGGAGCTACATCATGATCCAATCTCGCATACTTTATATCAAGTCCATCCAATATATCGTATACGGCAATTTCTCTTTGTGTCCTGCCGGACACGTCACACGGGCGACCGTTGTATACTGTCTTATCTTTAACTATACTTTCCACTTATATTTTCTCCGCACAAGCCGATATTTTACCCAAGTATATCATATATATATAGTAAAGTCAAGCGACCGAAGCTCTTTTGCACGCAAAATAGGCAAATGGCACAGAAAAACACCTGTATTTTTTCCCTTTTACACAAAAACAAATCTGAAAAATCGTATACTTTGGATAGTGTAAACTTCGGCTTTACTATTGACTTTTTTCGATATTTTGTGCTATAATTAAATCATCCAATATTAAAGAAAGGAATGAATACGAGTATGAAGAAAATTATCTCAATACTCTTGGTATCCCTGTTTATCCTGTCTGCGGCTACGGTAGCACTCAGCGCAGGCTCTATCACAGAAGATCCCAAAACCAATCCGGATCGTCCCAAAAACAAGATTTACAACATCAGCATGCTTGACTTTGAAAAGACGCAGAACTCTTACTGGGCAAAGCAGAATGATGCCGGCGAATGGGAAGCGGCTCCCGTTTACTTCGATGAGAACGAAGAGTGCCACGTTTACACAGAGCTGGCAGGCAAGCCTCTCCCCAAAGACTGGCGTGAAAGCTACTCCGAGATGCCCTATGACAATGCAACCATGGAAATGCTCAGCTTTATCCTTTACGATGAGGCTACACCGAAGTCCCAGCTTGCAAAGCTCAACTGGAGCTTCACCGATAACGGAGAGGTTCTCCATCTTTCCGCTAAGGAATCCGGTAATGCGGGCATGGCATTCTCTCTCTATGACGGAGTTCTCTTCAGCGGTCTCCCCATAGGCACCGAATCCACAAACCTTGCGGAATACTGCAAGATCCGCGTCAGAAATCTCAGCGCAAATTCAAAGTTTACTCTCGGCTTCAATACAAGCGGTATCAACTCCGGACAGTACAAGTCCTGCCCTCAGGTTTCTATCACCGATGTGGCTATCGAGGCTAACTCCGGTGAATGGCAGACCATCACCTTCAGCATAGTCAAAGCCAACTCCGATACAAACTACAAAAATTCTCTCGCAAAGAACGACAGCGGCGTTCCCCAGTCCAGATGGTGGGGTAATCTCATGCAGGTATATCTCTTCCCGTTCGGCTACAATGCAGCATACAAGGGCGCGGAAATGGATATAGACTATGTTGTATTCGGTTCCGAAGAGTATGTTACAAACTACAAGAGTGAGCTCGAGAAAGACGAAGAGAATGTTGAAAAGATTGAGCTTGTAAAGACTCCCACAAAGTCCACCTACTATGTAGGCGAGACTATCGATCTCGAAGGTCTTGAGGTTAAGGTAACTTACAAAGACGGCCATACGGAAATACGTGATACAGCAAGCACGGTTTACAATTTTGACGATGCTTCCGATGCTTCCGAGGTTACTCTGAAGTACGGCAAGGCTACCGCGACATACAATGTCAAGGTAATCGGCATAAAGGATTTCGTTATCGAAACGATGCCCGAGGCAACCTCTTATAAGGCTACCGATATAGCAAAGAGCGGCTTTACACCCACAGGTCTTACCGCAAAGGCTACATTCGAGGACGGCACCGAAAAGACATTTGCTCTCGGCGAATTCAAGCTTGAATACGATTTCGTGGGAAGCGGCACACAGACTGTTACCGTTAACTACCACGGCGCAAGAGCATCCTTCCAGATAAACCTCATCAATGTTGTTGCTATCGAGGCTGAACCCTTGAAATCCGCTATTCATTTCGGTGAAAAGCTCACTACGGATAATGTTGCCATCACATGCATATACAGCGATGAATCCAAGGATACATTTGCAAATTCCGGCTTTGATGCAAACAATGTTGCAATAACCTATGAGAAGAAATACGGCGAGACTGTTGTTACCGTAACATACACATCCGCTTCTCTCGAGCAGCCTCTTACCTGCACAACAACAGGTACCTATGCTAAGCCCTCCGGTCTTACTGTAACCGCCGGCGAAGGCGCAAAGACTGTTTACGAGCTTGATGAACTCTTCTCAACAGAGGGTCTGGAGTTCGCTCTCGTTTATGACGACGGAAAGACAGTTTCCATCACGAAGGACGACCTCACGAAGGAACCCATCTATGATTTCTCTACTTCCGGCGACAAGCAGGTAACATTCGAGTTTGACGGTATTTCCGCTACTCTCGATGTTAAGGTAAACGAGCTTGATCTTCCCGATACGAAAGATTCCTCTACAAAGAAGCCTCCGGCAGGCGATGACAAGGGCAGCCCCGTTGTTGTTATTGTTATCGTAGTGGTAGCTGTTCTTGTAGTAGGCGGCGTAGTTGCCTTCGTAGTTCTCAAGAAGAAAAAGAAATAAGCCGACAGGCTTTTCAAAAACAGCTTAAAATGATGTTCAGCGATACGGTGCGACACCTCGGTGTTTGCACCGTATCTTTTTCGGAGAGATAATTATGACAAATATAAACGATACGGGAATGAAAAGAGCCGCTCTGATAAACGACTATTCCTGCTTCGGCAAATGCTCGCTGAGCGTGGCTATACCGATAATCTCGGCGTATGGGAGCGAGGCGGTCGCTCTGCCGACGGCGATACTATCAACACATACCGGCGGGCTCGGCAATTATGTCGTGCGCGATATGACTGAGGAAATGCTCTCTTTTTCCGCGCACTGGAAAGAGCTGGGCATGAAATTTGACTGCATATATACAGGCTTTTTCTGCTCGCCGCGGCAGATCGAAGCGGCACGCGATTTTGTCCGCGATTTCAGCGAAGAGGATACTCTTGTGCTTGTTGACCCTGTACTGGGTGACAACGGAAGCATATATCCGTGCTTTTCATCGGAGCATATAAAGGCTATGCGTCGCCTGTGCCGATATGCCGATGTGATAACGCCGAATATAACAGAGGCGGCATTGCTCACCGGCATGAGTACCGATACAGAGGCAGAGGAGCTGTGCTTTTCCCTGCGCTCATCGCTTGATGTGCGCAATGTTGTTGTTACCGGAGTGCGCGACGGTGATAAAATAGGCTATCATGCCGACTTCGACGGCAGGGAAGTCAGCATAATGAAGGATTATGCCGATGTGAGTCTACATGGGACCGGCGATGTTTTCTCCTCCGCCTTTTGCGGTGAACTGCTCTCAGGCAAGGATATGGCTGCGGCACTCGCGGATGCGGCGGATTTTTGCGACAGATGCGTCAAAGCGACGCTCCGACGCCTGCCCTCGCATTGGTATGGACTTGCCTTTGAGGACGTGCTGAAAGAAATGCGAGGAATATAATATTATCGCTTTTTGCGCCGAAAAAGCGCCAAACTCATTACAGTCGGGCATATTTACGGGTTTTGCGGAATTATTCCGCAAAGCCTGTATTTTTTTCGCCCTTTTGCTTTTTTGATGTTGACTTTTCATCAGCATGATGGTAAAATGGGGCTGTAAAGCGGAAGCTCCGCCGAAATTACGCCTAACGCAAACGGAGGATATTCTTATGAGAAACCATTTTAAAGAGCAGATTAAGCTTTTTGAAAGAAATTTTGCCGCAAACTTTTATGAAAATTTCAAAAAAACTCCGGCAGACAGGTGCGCCTGCCTTTTTAGCAATCCTTTGCTTGACTACGGAGAAACATCGCTTGATTCCAGCCTGATAGCACAGGCTGTCCGCGGATATTATGTGCCTGATACGCGCTATTACCGCGATCCTTTTTTGCTCGATTATGCCATCGCCCTGCTTGACGAATATGTGAAGAAAATTCATGATGACGGTTCCACCGACCTGCGTCAGACTAATTTTCATGACCCTGCACAGTGCGGCTTCATAGTTCGCGATCACCTTTGTGTCATTGAAACGGTATATCGCTGTTCAAAGCATACCGAAAAGGAAGAAATCCTTTATATGAAGCTGAAGGACGTCATCAGACGCCATGGCGATGCTATGGTAAATCTCGGCTTTCATACGCCAAACCACCGCTGGGTCATTTCCGCAGCGCTTTCGATAGTATATAAGCACACGGGCGACGTGCGCTATCTCGATACGATAAACCGTTTTCTCATGGAGGGTATCGATTGTGATGAAAACGGCGAATATACCGAGCGTTCCACAGGAATATACAATTATATATGCGACAAGGCATTTCTCGTAATGGGAATATACATGAATGACCCGCAGTATTTCGAGTATGCGAGAAGAAATCTTAATCTCATGTTCAGCTATTTTGAGCCTGACGGTACCGTATGTACGCTCAATTCCGCAAGGCAGGACAGAAATACACTGCGCCGCTATTCGCTCTATTATCCGATATATCTCTACCTTGCGCTGGAGCAGAATAATTCCGAATTTGCCTATATTGCCGAGAATATCCTCGACGAAATGGAAGCAAGCGACAGCTTTTCTCCCGATGCCATAGACCTTCTCATGGCAAGACCGGAGATAATCGAAAAATACAGCGCGGTAGAGCCGAAAGCTCCTGCGGCGGATAAGTCGATATTCCTGCCCAAAAGCGGCATTGCCAGAATATACAAGCCGGAGAAGAATATGACTATCACCGTGATGAAGCAGAGACAGCCGACATTTCTTCAGATTCAGTGCGGCTCGCATGTGCTTCAGCTCCGCTTCGGAGGCGCTTTCTTCGGCGATCCTCATTCGCAGTTCCGGGCAAACTCGATAGAAAAGACGGAAAAAGGCTACAGACTGATTGACGACGAATATGCGGGCTACCGCTCGCAGCTTGACGAAAAGCCCGAGACCTCCGACTGGCACAGAATGGATCACAGCAAGCGGCGCATGGTGAATATTCAGGAGTTTTGCACGGTTATCGATGTTGAAATTCTCGATGACGGGATTGCGCTGGATATAGATTCCGGCGCTTGTGACGGTATTCTTACCAAGCTGGAAATCACAATGGATCCGGGCGGCAGATACGATACCGAAGATACGATGCTCTTTGCCGGCGGCGGCGATTATGCCATACTCAAAAAGGGAAGAGCGCTCTATACATTCCCTGACAAATTTTCGTTTTCTATAAGCGGCGGCGCATATGCACACAGCTATACAAAGGGTATGCGCGGCACCTCCACGCCCGACTCCGGCAGCTTTACAGTTGCCGTAACGGGAGAAACTCCGCATAAAAACCGTGTGGAAATAAGAGTTGCGGAAAACGGGTACAATACGGAGCGTATGCTCGGCTTGCGTTGACAGAAAAATGTATATTTTGTAAATTTGGGCAAAAACGCTTGTACTTTATACTCCTTTGTGATATAATAAATGTAATCACGGCTTTTGTGCCGTCAAAAAACAGGCTTTCTTACTTGCGAAGCCGAAAGGAAATAAAAAATGAAAAAGATTTTATGTCTTGCTTTTGCGGCACTGCTTATGATATCTCTCGTGTCCTGCGGAAGCTTTGACTATGCTACGGCGGACTATTCCAAATATGTAAAGTCTGTTTCTCCTGCGGACATCACGCTCGATATGATAAAGCAGGATTATGAGGCATCAAGAAAAGAACTCGCAAAGACCTATTCCCAGTTCAATGTTCTTGATTCCTATTCCATGGATTTCAAGGTAACGGCAAGCATCGTTTCGACCGACAGCGAGGGCAATGAAGTAAAGAATAAATATAATGCATGGTGCCTTGATACCGACGAAAACTATGTCAAGGACTACTACGTCGGCAAGGATGCGGCAAACAGAACCTTTGACGATGCGCTTATTTACGATGTGACAAAGGCGGGCAATGTTGCAAATTCCAGCTACCGCGGAACGGAATACAACAAGGCATATACATTTACTATGGATATTCCGAAGGATTATTCCAATGCGGATGTTGCCGGCAAGACTGTTTCCTTCACCATAACGCCCATTGCCGTATATCCCTCCATCTATGCCGATGCGGAGATAGTATTCGGCGTGGCGGAATCTCTTAAGAGCGTTAACGGTGCCGTTATTGCAGACGGCGATACGGTTTCTCTCGGCGATATTGTTGTAATAGACTATAAGGGCACGCTGAACGGTGAGGCTTTCGGCGGCGGTTCGTATGAAAAATATACAATGCAGCTCGGCCATGCAAGCTTTGTGGAAGGCTTTGAAGAAGCTATCGTAGGTCACAAAGTCGGCGAAACATTCACTATCGATGTGAAATTCCCCGAGAACTACAGCACAACAGCTCTTGCGGGCAAGGATACGAAGTTTGAGATAACCATCCATGAGGGCTACAGATTCAGTGATGAATTTGTAAAGAGCAATACTTCCTTTGAGGGCACATGGGACTATAAGAATGCTATGCGCATTCAGTATCATTCCATGTATGTCGGCTCCGATCTGCTCTGCTCAAAATGCGAGATGATAAAGTATCCTTCTTCGCTTCTCAACGATTATAAGTACTATTACAAGACTCTTGCGGAATCCCGCGTAAATTACTATTACAAGAATTATTATCAGGGACAGGGATATACCCTCAAGAAAACAGAGGAGACGCTTTTCCCTGACGGCGGTATCAAGCTCTATGCGCAGAAGAACGGCGAAAACCTTGTTCTCCGCGATCTCGTATGCTCTGAGCTTCTCCGCGAAAACGGATATGAGCTTACTGACGAAAAGTTCAACGGATATCTCGATTATCTCTCCACAACAATCAGCTCCGACGACGGAAAACAGTATACGAGAGAAGAGCTTATAGAGACTTACGGTGAGGCAAAGCTCAGAGTTGATGCAAAATCTTATTATGCAACGCAGATAATTTACGAAAAGCTGACATGCCTGCCGTTTAAGATTGCATTTGTAATGCTTTACTGATGATGAGATGCTGAAAAAGTAAAATAAAAGACGCATGAAATTCGTTTGCGGATTTCATGCGTTTTTTGATGAAGATACTTAAAGAAACTTTGTGTTTGTCGCGCTTTTGAGTGACCAAAAGCGCGGCAAAAGTCATTTAAGAGGATTTTCCATCCTCTTAAAAATCTTCTTCCGCGTGCACGAGTTAGTCGCGCAAGCCATGCGTGGCGAGTGCGTGCGGGCAAATGGCAAAGCAGAAGTCGGCAGTTCTGTACCCCCCACAACCTCACATATACCACGCGTGCAAACATATCACACGAAAGAGCCGAGCAGATTCGTGCACGCATTGCCTGCACGCCCGCATAAAAGGGGTTGGCGGGCGTGGGGAAGTTTGTGCGCTGACGAAAGCAAGGATTTTCGCCAGCCTTCTCCAGTGGGAGAAGGTGTCAGCCACAGGCTGACGGATGAGGTGTCTTTTAAAAAAAGACTAAAAATTCTTTGCGTTTATCGCGCTTTTGGTCACTCAAAAGCGCGATAAAGGAAAAGTTTCTTTATGTTTCTTTTTCTGGTCGCCGAGACGGGCGGGACTCGCGTCGCCACACAGAATCACAAAGACGCCTTCCTTTCCCGCACCATTTTGTCGCAGCGTGTCGGACAAAAAAGTGAAAAATGTATTGAAAAATTTACCGATATATGGTATTATATAAAATAACTATAGATTTATATGCGAAGTTTTGACTTGCGGCAGAGAAAAGGAGCTTTACTATGGAAAACAGTACCGAAGTATATTCCGTCAGACTGAAGGAGCTTGCCGATGAATTTAAGCTTGAGGTCATGTTTGTTCCCGAAAATTATGATGAACTGCTTATCTACAGCTCTGCTGTAAACCGCCCCGGGCTTGCGCTCAACGGGTTTTATGATTGCTTCGACCACAAAAGGATACAGCTCATCGGTCATGCGGAGCATCAGTTCCTCTCATCCATATCGGCAGATGAACGCCAGTATAAGCTTGAGAGGCTCGCGGCTCATAATCCGCCCGCACTTGTAATAACCTCGGGGCTTTCCGCTTTTGATGAGATAATGAATGTCTGCCGCAAATACGGCTTGCCGCTTTTCAGAACCAATTATACAACCTCGGATTTCCAGTCCGCCGTGATAGCATCACTCAATATCCATCTCGCACCGCGCATACGCCGCCATGGTGTTTTTGTAGAGGTGTACGGCGAGGGTATACTCATTCTCGGAGACAGCGGCATAGGCAAGAGCGAAACCGCAATAGAGCTGGTAAAGCGAGGACATCGCCTTATTGCCGATGATGCGGTGGAGATAAAGCGCGTTTCGGAAAAAACGCTTGTCGGCACGGCACCGGAGATAATCAAGCATTACGTAGAGCTTCGCGGCATAGGCATCGTCGATATACGGCGTATATTCGGTGTCGGCGCCGTAAAGGAAAGCGAAAAGATAGATTTTATCATCAAGCTCGAGCACTGGAATCAGGATAAGGTTTATGACAGGCTCGGACTCGAGCAGGAAACGACAAACATTCTCGGGCTGGAGATACCGACAAATACCATTCCCGTTCAGCCGGGACGAAATCTGGCTATAATAATCGAGATAGCGGCTATGGAAAGCCGCCAGAAGAGAATGGGCTACAATACCGCAGTTGAGTTCAATAAAAATCTGACAGCTCATCTGCTCCGACAGGCGGAAGAAAATAAGAAAAAATAAATTTTGAGGTATATAATGGGCAAAAACCGCAACCTGATAAAAACAGCGGCACTTCACCTCGGCGTGCTGCTGCTCATGGCGCTCGGCGCACTGAATATGAAAATAGGTCTCGCACCGACAGCGTTTTTCTTTACGCTGCTTGCCGCCTCCGCTTTTTCGGCTGTTCTCATACTGAACGGTAAAAAGCTGAATTATCTTGTCACGGTGCCGGTATTTGCGGCGGCATACTTTATTTCCGGCAATATATTCTTTGCTGTATTTTCATTTTCCGCGGTGATAGCGGGCACACTTATCGCCTATGGACTGCGCCGCGACCGACCGAGAATTGCCGTTATCATAAGCGTATCGGTTTTTGCGGGAGTTTTTGCCGCGGCACTTATTCTTATTTCCTATCTTTGCAGGGGAGGATCGATAAAAGCGCTTCCGTCGGATATACTCGCAATATTTGATACTCTGAAGGCAAATCTTACCGAGAGTATGGGTCCCTATCTTGACAAGCTGCTCGAGACGACAAACATCAATGCAAATCTCACGGAGAAACTGACTTCGGCTGTCATCATAGAAGCCCTTGTGGAGACCGTGAAGGCAATGTCTGTTGCCATTATTGTCGTTTTCGTCAATGTATGCTCTTTTATCGCTCTTTATGCGGCTGTCGGCTTTGCAAAGCTTTTCGGCTTCTATCCTCTGCTTCCGAAGAAAAACGGAATTTTTCTGCCGAGCAAAGCAAGTGCCGTCATTTTCTCGGTTTCGTTTCTGCTCCGGATGATAACTTCGATGATAGGTGCAGAGAGCGGATTTCTGTACTATGCGGCGCTCGTCTGCATGAACCTCACGATGATCCTGCTCCCGTGCTTTGTCGTGATGGGAATAAAAGGGCTTGCGATCCGCTACCGCAAGCGTGCCACAAGAAAATTCGCCGTGCTGATGATGGTGCTTTGCGGCTTTTTCATCATTTTCGGACTTGCTTATCTTGCTCTTTATCTCGCGGCTTTTATAGGTGCGAGCGATACGATAGGGATATATAACTTCAGAAAATTCCGCGATATGAACGAAGGAAACGGCGGGGAAGAGGGCAAATGATTCTCACTTTCCGTGTGTCATACCGTTTTGCGTAAAAAATAATGGCGAAAGGAATGGAAAAATATGTCTGATAAAAATAAGAGGCGCATAGGCAATACAGGAAGCGTCGGCATCGGCGGAATACTTTGTGCCGTTTTTGCGGTCATGGCGCTCGCTGTCTGCGTGATACTGATGGCTTATACGGAATCGGAGCCTGCCGGCATTGTGCTGACGGTGCTTGTGGTTTATGTTGCAGTTGCCGCTGTCACGATAGCCGCTTGTATCGTCTCGGGCGGCAGGGCAAGTGCCAAGCCGGCGGATATGAAAGGCTCTGTTTTCGGCGCGATAACGCTGGATTTCATTCAGAATCTTCATATGCCGACGCTCGTCTGCGATGACAAAGGTAAAATAGTGTGGTATAATTCCGCGCTTTCCGCAAATTTCAAGTCGCACAGCGTGCTTTACGGCAAGTATCTTGACAATATATGTGATGCCACACTCGAGCGCATAATGAAGAGCAGTGAAGCGGGCGGTGTGGATGTCTCTTTTGTTTCCGTTTCAGATGCGGATGAGAGTGAACGCCCTGTTTTTCGCGTAAAGGGCTATGAGGTCAGCTCCAAGGGCAAGAAATATTATATGACGATATTTGAGGATATCTCGGAGCTGAAAAATGTTTACAAGCGCCTCGACGATGAAGATACGGTCGTCGCATACGCGATGATAGATAATATCGATGAGATAATGCAGTATGGACAGGGCGTGGATAACAACGCCGTATTTGATGTATTTTCATTGCTCAAGCGCGATATGGACGCTGTCGGCGGTGTTATCAAGGAATATAACAGAAACCAGTTCGCAATGTTTTTCGATGCGAAATATCTTGAAAAATTCGAAAAAGAGCGTTTCTCAGTGCTCGATGACGTGCGCGAGGTGAGCATAGGAGATTCCACTCTGCCTGTCACTGTTTCCATCGGTATAGGCAAGACAAAAGGCACGCTTGCCGAGAAGGCGCGCTTCACTCAGGCGGCGCTTGATCTGGCGCTTCAGCGCGGCGGCGACCAAGTCGTCGTGAAAACGCCGGACGGCGTCGAGTTTTACGGCGGCAAGACAAAGACGGTTCAGAAGCGCACGAAGGTGCGCGCGAGAGTTATTGCAAATGAGCTTCTCATGCTCATGAGCGGAAGCGACAATGTCATCGTTATGGGGCATAAATATGCCGATTTTGATGCTTTCGGCTCCTGCCTTGCCATAGTTCAGCTTGCAAAATTCTGCGGAGTGAAGGCATATGTCGTCACCGACCGCACAGATAAGAACCTCGCGGGCTGTTTCAAGCTGCTCGAAAAGAATCCCGAATACAACGATATATTTGTAGACAGGGTTGAGGCACAGGACCTCATCACAAGCACATCGCTTGCCGTTATGGTGGATGTAAACAATGTCAACTTCTGCGAGGCGCCTGATGTTATCGGCAATGCAAAGAATGTCGTGATAATCGACCACCACAGAAAGACGGCGGAATTTGCCATTCAGCCGAATATCGTGTATATAGAGCCTTCGGCTTCATCTGCCGCGGAGCTTGTTTCCGAGCTTCTGGAGCAGGTGCTCCCGCAGGGCGCACTTTCCAAGGAGATAGCAGACCTGCTCTTTGCGGGAATGCTCCTCGATACGAAGCAGTTTACGCATAATACCGGCGTACGTACCTTCGGCTCGGCGCTCTATCTGCGCGGCGAGGGCGCAAGTCCGCTCGATGCAAACGCGCTCTTCAAGACGAGTATACAGGATTTCCTGACAGAGGCACGCTTTGAGAGCAATGTTGTCATTCACCGTTCCGTTATTGCCATTGCTTTGAATAATGAGCAGAGTCTTTCCGGCATGTCGCGTGTCAATGCGGCAAAGGCGGCGGACAGGCTTCTGCACGTGGAAGGCGTACTTGCCGCATTTGCAATATGCAAGATAGGAGATACGGTGCATATCTCGGCGCGTTCCGAGAGCAGTATAAATGTTCAGCTTATTCTGGAAAAAATGGGTGGCGGCGGTCATTTTGATGCGGCGGGCGCACAGGTGAGCAATGTTACCATTCAGGATGCGCTGGCTACGCTCCGCGCCTGCATCGACGAATATATGGACGAAAACATGTGATATTATATGTAAAAAATCATAACCCCATAAAAATATGCACCCCGTAAGTGTCTGACTTTCGGGGTGCATATCATTTGCGGGTGGTTTTCGTTAGATATAAAGAAGAGCCGCGGCGTTTGCCGCGGCTCATAGTTTACACTTTACTTAAAAAAGTATTCCTTTGTTCTCATCTGCATAGAGTCCCTCACGCATAAGCCTGAGGAATGTTGCTTCCTGACTGTTGTGCATCTGCTCGGCATAGACAAGGCTGAGTTTATTATCCATATCTACTATCACATGGTAGCCCGCCGCGCCGCACCAGCCGAAAATTTTTCTCGGTGCATTCGGCACTCCGAGCGCGATGGGGTCATCAAGCGTATAGACGCCGAGTCCGTAGTTGTAATACCTGTACTGCTCCCATTGCCATGAGTCGCGCACGGCGGCAATCTCGTTTTCGCGCATGAGCTTCAGCGTATCTTCGCCGATTATGCGCACGCCGTCTGCCGAAACACCGCCGCGTGCGAGAGCATCCATCAGCTTTGCCGTATCGTCGCGGCAGGAGATGACGCCCGCGCCGCCGCAGTCGTATTCGCTTCCGAGAATATATGTGTTTCTCTGCGTTTCGTTGAGATGAGAGGTTTCCGTATCAGGCTCGAACTTATAAAGCGGAGCGACATCGTCGTTTTTGCCCTTTTTCACACCGTATGATGTTCTTGTCATTCCGAGCGGGGAAAAGAATTTGCGCTCGGCAAAGTCGCCGAAGCGCTCGCCGATAAGCTCCTCGCAGTATGCCGCGAGCAGGTCGTGGCAAAGACTGTACCGCCATGCGGTGCCGGGCCGGAAGACAAGCGGCGTTTCTGCAAGCGCACGGGAAATCTCTCTTGTCGGCAGTCTGCCGTCCGTGCGTTCGTAAGCCGCGCGGATCTGAGGCGTGTCGCGGTCGTAGGTAAGCCCCGCCGTCATCGTAAAGAGATTGCGCACCGTTATCGGGCGCTCTGCGGGGACAAGCTTTTCGTTTCCGTCCGCATCCGCCACTCGCACGAGAGGAGACTTCCACTCGGGCAGAACATCTGATATCGGCGCGTCGAGTTTAAGGATTCCTTTTTCCCAGAGTGTCATGGCGAGCGCGCAGGTTATCACCTTTGAAACGGAATAGAGATAATGTGTTTCGCCGCCTGTCATCAGGATTCCGTTTTCTCTGTCACTGTAGCCGGAGGCATGGGTATAGACCTGCTTTCCGTCCTTATAGACGGAGCAGCTGTTGCCGACGACGCGCCAGCCTGTCAGATATTCTATATTTTTCGTCAGCGTTTCAAAAGCCATTTTGTGCCTCATTCAATCGTTATCGAGATTATCTTCGGCTGATTTTCGGCAGGGATGGAACCGTTGCCGTCGATGGGCTTTGCATCGGCGCATATCTTGTCTACGACTTCCATGCCGCTTGTCACCTGACCGAAGGCGGCATAGGCGCCGTCGAGATATGCCGCGTCTTTATGCATGATAAAGAACTGCGAGCTTGCGCTGTTATAGTCCTGAGCCCTTGCCATGGAGATTACGCCGCGCTTGTGGGAAAGAGTATTGTTTACGCCGTTTGCGGTAAATTCGCCCTTGATAGTGAGGCGGTTGCCCTGACTGTCGGTATTGCCGCCCGTGCCGTTGCCGAGCGGGTCGCCGCCCTGAATCATGAAGCCGTCCATTATGCGGTGAAATGTGAGCCCGTTATAGAAGCCCTTCTTTGCGAGATTCACAAAGTTTTTCACGGTTATGGGAGCGATATCGGGATAAAGCTCTACTGTTATGGTGCCGTAGTTTTCGACCTCTATCTTTGCTATGGTTTTCTTGCTTCCGCAGGAGCAGAGCACGAGAAGGAGCATGGAGAGGACGAGTGCAAATGAAATTATCTTTTTCATGAGAAAGCCTCCGTTAATATTATATCGGGAATATATTAACATATTTTCTCCGAAAACTCAATACTTTTATCCGATTTATACTCAAATTTACATATTTTTTATATAATGAAGCAAAATAAATAAAAATCCCGCGGAGGAAAAAATGGCTTCATTATTTGTCAGAACACTGATAATATATATCATGCTGATTGCCGTATTGCGCTTCATGGGCAAGCGGCAGATAGGGCAGATGCAGCTCTCGGAGCTGATAACGGCGCTTCTTCTCTCCGAGCTTGCCTCTCAGCCGCTCACCGATGCCGATATCCCGATAATCTATGCCGTGATACCGATATTTCTGCTTGTTTCCGTGGAGGTGATAATGTCATACCTATCGACAAAGAGTAATATCATGAAGAAAATACTGGATAGCACCCCGAGCATTATCATCAGAAAAGGGCAGATAGACCAGCGCGAAATGCTCCGCATGCGCATGAGCATGGAGGAGCTGATGGGCGAGCTGCGGCTCAAGGGCATATCCGCCGTAAACGAGGTTGACTATGCTATACTGGAGCAGAACGGGCAGATTTCCGTGCTGACAAATGACAAAAATTCTCCGCTGAAGCAGAAGGATATGAATATCGAGGGCGACGGAAACGGCATCGAGCATATGCTTATTGTCGATGGGCATATTTCCGATTATGAAATGAAGGTCACGGGAAAAACGAAGGAATGGATTTCCGGCGAGATGAAAAAGCGCCGCATCGTCGATATAGGGGATATTTTTCTCATGACGGTGGACGATAAGGAAAATACTGTGGTTATCCGTAAGGAGGAAAAATGAAAACATTTATCTGTGCGCTGGCGGTGATCTGTATACTGACGGGAGCCGTGGTGCTGAATATGCTTTCGATAAACAGAAGCGTGGACGAAATGCTGGATATCGCCTCATCCGTGCCCGGGCATGACGGCGATATAGCGGATGATTTCTCGGATGTGGCTGAAAAGGTGGAGAAGCTCTGGGAGCTTTGGGACAAGAAGATAACAAAGCTTGCCTATACCGTCGGCTATGACGATATCAACCGTGCTGACGATGCAATGAGCGAGCTTTATACAAGCTATATAACAAAATCAAAGGAGGGCTTCATCACTGCACGGCTGAAATTCATAGATGCCGTACGCCGCATAAAGCAGATGGAAAATTTCAATCTGCACAGCATTTTTTAAAAGAGCGGCGGATTATATTTTCACCGGCATCTGCATATTATAAATTTGGAAAGAATTTCAAATTCCCTCTGATATGCGGATGCTTTTTTGACTATATGAATAAAAAAGAAGCATGCAGAATGCGATTTTTGACCTTTTTCGAAAAAAAACACATCATTTTTTTCTGAAAACGGTTGACTTTTACATCATCCCATGCTATTATATACATATAATGTGTATCGGTATCTTGTTTCTTTGCGCCCATTCGGTTCGGCGGAAGAGAAGCCGCTTGGCAAACGACAGCGCCGGTGTGGTTTTCGGGGTATCGGACCGATTTTTGAGAAATAATCATTTCACTTACGGAGGAATCGAAAATGAAAAAGAAAATTATGCTGTCCCTGCTGGTAGTACTCATGCTGGTTGTGGCAAGCCTGCCTCTTCTGGCGGCTGATGCACCCGTGGTTTACATTGACAGCACAGGCGTTCCCGCCGATATGGAAGCCGGCGCGGAATTTACAGTATACCTCAAGATAAAGAATAACACCGGTCTGAGTGCCATCGAAATGACATTTACATATCCGGATTGCCTCGAGCTTACAGCTATAGAAAAAACCGGTGCCGAAGTTGCTTTCGACGGTTTCTTGGGTAACCCCGCAGCATCCAAGCTGGTTGTTGATGCCTCAGCCAATGTTACGGGTGACGGTATCATCGCTACGCTCAAGTTCAAGGTAAAAGACGGTGTTAAAACCGGCAATCAGACAATCGGCGTAACTGTAAACAGTGCGTGCGACTTTGACCTTAACTCTTACTTTGAGGAGGGCAAACCCGGCACAACAGAGTCCGCTACGGTAAGCACAAAGTGCGTACATGTACTTGAGAACAACTATACAACAACAGCAGAAGAGCACTACAAGCTCTGCACAAAGTGCGGCGAGCACTTTGAAACGGCAGCTCACACTTTCACATATGACAATACCGACGCGACAATGCATAAATTCACATGCTCTACCTGCACATATACCGGTACGGCTGCTCATACATACACATATGCCGATAAGGACGATACTCATCACAGCGCTACATGTAGCGTCTGCGCAGGCGTAAACGATATCGAGCATAAGTATGCCGAAGAGGGCACAGTAAAGCAGGAAGCTACATGTGTAGCCAAGGGCTGGACAACATACACATGTACAGACTGCGGTCACAAGCACGATGTAGAAGATATTGCTCAGAAAGCTCATGTATTCGGTGAGTGGACAAAGGTTGACGACAATAACCATAAGCGCACATGTACAACCTGCCCCGCAGGTGTAACTCCCGCTGAAGAAACAGCGGCTCACAACTGGGATGCAGGCGTTATCACAACACCCGCAACACATACCGAGACAGGCGTAAAGACTTATACATGTACAACATGTGCCGCTACAAAGACAGAAGATGTTCCCGTAAACCCCGAGCACAACTGGAGCGCATGGACATCCGCTGATGACGGCAAGCATACACGCACATGCTCCGTAGGTCACGAAGTTGAGACAGAAGACCACAAGTGGAACGAAGGTGTGGTGACAAAGGTTGCCACATGCAAGGAAGAGGGCGTAAAGCACCATAAGTGTACAGTATGCGGCTTTGAGAAGGACTTTGCTATAGAGAAGCTTCCCGAGCATACATGGGAAGACTGGAAGGTCAAGGATATGAAGCTCCATACACGCACCTGCAAGGTTTGCGGCATGGTAGAAGAGGGCGAGCATAACCAGGGCAAGAGAGTTAAGAAGAACGCTACCTGCACAGAGGACGGCGGATATACATATTACTGCTCCGATTGCGGCGCAAAGACAGGAAGCATCAAGATCAGAGCAAAGGGTCATGTATTCACGGATTGGGTACTTGATACGGAAGCTACGGCAACTACAGACAACATATACAAGAGAACATGCCGCGTTTGCGGTGTGACGGAAACAAGCACAGTAAAGTGCGAGCATGCCGAAACAAAGACCGAAACAAAGGAAGCTACCTGCACAGAGGACGGATACGTTCGCAAGGTTTGCACTGCCTGCGGATTCGTAGTTGAGTCTGAGGAAGTTAAAGCTACAGGTCACAAGGCGGGCGAATGGGAAGTTTCCAAGGCTGCTACAGAGACCGAAAAGGGTCTGAAAGTCAAGAAGTGCACTGCTTGCGGTGAAGTTCTCGAATCTGAAGAAATCCCGATGATTGAGAAGCAGACAACAGCTTCTACAACTGAAGCAACCACAACCTCTGCTACAACAGCAGAACCCGAAACCGATAAGAAGAGCAATACCGCTCTCATCGTAATTCTCTCTGTGATAGGCGTTGCGGCAATCGGTACAGTTGCGGCGCTCATCATCAAGAAGAAAAAAGCATAAGTTTTAAAGAAAAAAATTAAATTAGATGAAATATCCTCCCCTGCTTTGCACGGGAGGATATTTCGGTCTGCAGGCAAAGTTGCGTGCAATAACGGACTACGGCAAAACAGACGCACCATCCGGTGCGTCTGTTTTACCGTAGCTCTTGACAAATAAGCCGCGCGGTGCTATAATCACAAAATGTAGAGAATTGTCATTTTATATATAAATACAAGGAGGCTTTTATATGCAGCTTTTCGTTCTTATTCTCAACAAAACAGAATGCCTGCCGAAACTTCTCGGCGAATTTCTCAGTGCCGGAATAAAGGGTGCCACGATCTATGATTCCATGGGTGAGGTGCAGTATATCGGTCATGAGACGGTAGAGCCGCCCCCGATATTCGGCTCGCTCCGCAAATTTATCAATCCCGACCATGAGCAGAATAAAACCGTTCTCGTGATACTTCGCGATGAGCAGGTGGAAGCTGCCCGCGCCATAGTAAATAATGTGACAGGCGGGCTCGATAAGCCCGGCACAGGCATTATATTTACTGTTCCCGTATCGTTTGTCGAGGGAATCTGATCTCACCAAAAAATTTACAATCGAAAGGACTTAATCCCGATATATTCGGATAATTTTGAATAAACTGAAATGAATACTTTACTTGCTCTCGGCATAGCGATGGCGGCAGGCTTGCTCATGACGCGCATCATCAAGCTTGTACACCTGCCGAATGTTACTGCTTTTCTTATCGCGGGACTGCTTATCGGTCCCTCTGTTTCCGGACTTATCAGTGCCGAAGCTATCGACGGCTTTGATATAATAGTAAATGTAGCTCTCGGCTTTATTGCCTTTTCTATAGGCGGAGAATTCCGCCTTTCTTCGCTGAAATCACTCGGCAAGAGAATTACAGTGATAACAGGCTTTCAGGCATTCACGGCAACGATTTTCGTTCTTTTGATATTGCTTGTCACTGGAACGGATAAATCTATCGCCTTCACGCTTTCTGCCATCGCTACGGCAACGGCACCTGCGGCTACACTCCTTGTGGTTCGCCAATACAAGGCGAAGGGACCGCTGACCGATACGCTTCTGCCTGTTGTTGCACTTGACGATGCTTTCGGTCTTATGATATTCTCGATATTTTTCTCGATAGCAAAGGCACTTGCCACAGGCACGGAGCCGAGCGTTGAAAATATGCTCGTCGAGCCGCTTGTCGAGATAGTGCTCTCGCTCGTTATCGGCGCGGCAATCGGCGCTCTGCTGGCGCTCTGCTGCCGATTCTTCAAATCGCGTGCCAACCGCCTCTCGCTCTGCGTCATGGCGACTGTCGTCGGTGTTGCTCTCTCGGAGATACTCTCGCTTTCCTCGCTTCTCGTCTGCATGATGATAGGTGCGCTCTTTGCAAATCTCTGCGGCGAATACGAAAAGATTCTCGAGGGCGTCGACCGCTGGACTCCGCCTCTCTTCATGCTTTTCTTCGTGATATCGGGCGCGGAGCTGAACCTTTCTGTCCTCCCCTCTGTGGGAATTGTCGGTGTGCTTTATATTCTGTTTCGAGCCTTCGGCAAATATTCCGGTGCTTTTGTCGGAGCGGCTATCACACATTCGCCCAAGGAAGTGCGCGATTATCTCGGACTTACACTCCTGCCGCAGGCCGGCGTTGCCGTAGGTATGGCGCAGATGGCTGTAGCCGAGCTTCCTGCCGAATACGGCATGAAAATTCAGGCGGTTGTACTCTGTGCAACGCTTGTATATGAGATAGTCGGTCCTGTCATCACCAAGATTTCGCTTGCAAAGGCAGGAGAGATTACCGTAGGCAAATAATATCTCACGTCAAATTCACATGGCAAAATATCCATGGCAAAGCAACAGGAAAAAATAAGACAAAACGGAGGTTTTCGCAATGAAACTGCCAAAGAGTATCGACCGCATACCGTATAGCGAGCTGCGCGGAGAAAACAGACTTGCTCTGCCTGAAACCTTTGTGCTTCTTTTCTTTGCCTGCGCCTTTGTCGGCTGGATATACGAGGTGGTATATTACTATACGCTCGGCTGGGGCTTTCATAATTCGGGCTTCTTCTACGGACCTTTTATCCCGATATACGGCATAGGCGCAATGCTGATACTGCTGACAACGGCGAAGCTCCGCCGCCATCCCGCGCTTGTTTTTATAGTTGCCGCGGCTGTGGCAACAGTGCTCGAGTATATCGTCGGCAAGCTTCTGCTTGTGATAGGGGACATCCGCCTCTGGGACTACAGCGAAATGAAATACAATTTAGAGGGGATTATCTGCCTCAAATGCTCGCTTATCTTCGGCGTGCTTGCAATAGTGCTTACTTATCTGCTTTTGCCGCTGATGTTTTATATCAGCCGCAAAATAGGAGCGATAGCCCGCCATATAATCAGCGGTCTGCTCCTTTTCGCATGGCTTGTAGATGCGGTATTCTCTCTGATTTTTAATTTCAAGAGCAGAATGTAACTGTGAATTTTGCCTTTTTTATTGACTTTTTCGCCCGATTATTATATTATATTTCTGTAGAGAATAATATTAAAAATACTTTTGGAGGCATATACTATGTTTTACAAAATGAAATTGGCAGGGCTTGAGAGAGATCTTCCGCTCTGCAAGGTAAATGATGAGCTTTATATCGGTGCTTTTGTCATATTCGGTGATGTGGAGCTGACCTGCGCCTGCGCAAGGGAACTTCTCAAGATAGCACCGCCTCATGATATAATGATAACAGCCGAGAGCAAGGGTATTCCGCTTCTTTTTGAGATGGCTCGTCAGAGCGGCGAAAACAAATATCTCATAGCGAGAAAGGCTCCGAAGCTCTATATGAAGGATATTTTTTCCACTGAGGTAAATTCCATAACCACCGCAAAGAAGCAGACTCTCTATATCGACGGAGAGGATGCAAAATCGATGCGCGGCAAGAGGGTTATCATCGTGGATGATGTTATCAGCACCGGCGAAAGCCTGCGCGCCGTGGAAAAGCTTGTAAAACTCGCCGGAGGAAATATCGTCGGCAAAATGGCTATTCTTGCCGAGGGCGATGCGCAGTATCGCGATGATATCCTCTATCTTGAGAAGCTTCCGCTCTTCAATCCCGACGGCTCCGCAAAGGAATAATGAACAAAAAATACGGGCAGGCGCATAACCTGCCCGAAGGTCTTATTGAGAGGTATTTATGAACGATATCAAAAGCAGAATAAACGAATATATCAATGCGCATGCAGAGGAGATGGAGGCTGTGCTTGCAGATCTCGTTTCCGTGCCGAGCGTCAAAGGCAAGCCGCAGGCGGGAATGCCTTTCGGCACAGAGCCTGCAAAGGCTCTCGCAAAGATGCTTGACTACTGTGAGAAATACGGCTTCTATACAAAAAATCACGAAAATTATGTAGGCACAGCTGACCTTTCCGAGAGCGGCGAGCCTGCACTCGGAGTGCTTTGCCATCTCGATGTTGTCCCCGCGGGCGACGGCTGGCAGAGCGATCCCTTCACCCTCGTAAAAAAGGACGGCAAGCTCTTCGGCAGAGGTGCCATAGATGACAAGGGCCCTGCCGTGGCAACGCTTTTTGCTCTTCGTGCCGTAAAGGAGCTGGGACTTCCTATCCGTGAGAACGTGCGTTTTATTTTCGGCACGGATGAGGAAAACGGCTCGAGTGATATCGCTTATTATACCAAAAAAGAGGCTCTGCCCGAGATGCTTTTCACGCCCGACGGCGAATACCCCGTTATAAATCTCGAAAAGGGAATGATTCGCGGCGAGGCAGTTGCCTCCTGCAGTCACGGCGGCAAGAAAAGCATAGTCTGCGCTCATGGCGGTACGGTTGTCAATGCCGTTCCCGCATCTGCATATGCGATGCTTGAGGGCTTCACGGCAGATGAGGTGAATGCCGCTATCGCGGATGCGCCTGAGGGTGTTTCGTTCATATACGAGGACAGCAAGCTGACAGCGCAGGGAAGAAGTGCACACGCTTCTACTCCATGGGAGGGCGTAAACGCTCTGACAGCGCTGATGAAGGTGCTCGGCAGGCTGAAAACCGACGATGAGACAGCCGCACTTTTTGCAAACGCCGCATTGGCTTTTCCTTTCGGCGAGACAAACGGAAAGGCACTTTCACTCGATATAAGCGATGAGCGCTCGGGACCGCTCACGCTTGTTTTCAGCATAATGGACTACGAGGGCGGCAAGCTCTGCGGAAAATTCGATATCCGCTTCCCGATATGCCTGAATGTGCCGCACGTGCGCGAGCTTCTCGAGACGGGACTTGCAAAGTATTCGCTTGCTCTCGCTTCAATGACGGGCACAGAGCCGCATTACGTTGACGAAAACAGCGACTTTATCCGCACGCTCCTGCGCGTTTACGAGGAGCAGACGGGGCTTGAGGGCAAGACTATTGCCATCGGCGGCGGTACCTATGTGCACAATACGAGCGGCGGCGTGGCTTTTGGGTGTGCTTTCCCCGGCGAGGACAATCATATGCACGGCGCTGACGAATTTATCACAGAACAGAGCTTGCTCATCAATGCGAAGATTTTCGCAAATGCGATATATGAATTGCTGAAATAAAAAAGTATATAAAAATATGAAAACGAAGAAAATCCGCATGGATTTTCTTCGTTTTTGCTTGTCATTTTTATTTTACCCGCCTGCCGCAGTTTTTGCAGTAGAGGTGGTCGCTCTCAATGCGTGAGCCGCAATACGGGCAGAAATTGGATTCTCCGCTTTCTCTGTTTTCGGCGTGAGGTTTATAGCTTCCGTCGCCGTATTTATCGTTAAGAGGGTCGGTCTCCTCGCGGCTGTCTACTATGTCAAAGGATGAGTAGCGATTTTTGCTTTTGGCGTTCTTGAAACTGTAAACTGTGGAAGCTATCCCCATTGCCACAAAGCAAATTCCGAAAATAGGGAAGAAAATCGGCGCTCCCATGGTTGATGCCACAATTGTCCAACCTATGCCGAAAACCGAGACGATTATGCCGGCGAAACCGTTCATCATGGAAGGCCCCCTGCCGGGTTTTATACTTTTCATGAAATCACCTCCGAAAATTCTTTATTTTATTTTACCATACTTTTGCGAAAAAAGCAAGAGGGGAAGAGCGATAAAAGCCGCTTCTGCTTTCAATAAATCCTTTTATCAAATAAAAACATTTCCACTTCGCTTTTTCGGTTTGCACTTTTTCGGCATCCGCGCGTGGATAGACGAAAATGCGCAGAGTCGTCGAATATCCGTTTCGTCGCCGTACAAGCGTACGGCAGAGACGGATTTCGGCGAGAGAAAAGGTGAAATATGATAAGATGCAGGAAATCCGTTCTCGGATTTCCTGCCTTCCTTTAAATCAATAATACTGAAAAATTTAAACTTTCATAAATGTCTTTTTCCAAAAAAGTACATTTCTCCTTCACTTTTTCGGTCTGCACTTTTTCGGCATCCACGCTTAAAAAAGAGAAAACGGACGAGACAATCAGTCTTCGTCCGCTCTCTCCAACCCATAAATATAATGAAATGAGAGAATATCTTTTTCAGTCCTGCATATCCTTCTTGGCTTCTTCAATAATCTTTGCCGCGGAGGTTGCGGGAACTTCTTCATAATGGTCGAAATAGAGAGTATATTTGCCTCTGCCCTGCGTGATAGCACGGAGCTGGATAGCAAAGTCTGCCATTTCAGCCATGGGAACTTCCGCTTCTACAAGCTGTTCGCCTTTCTTCTGGGTGGGCTCCATGCCGAGCACTCTGCCGCGGCGCTTGTTTACCATGCCCATGATATCGCCGACCATGCTGTCGGGAGCATATGCGCAGAGCTTGCCTACAGGCTCGAGTATAACGGGTCCTGCATTCTTCATGCCTTCCTTATATGCAAGGATAGCGGCGAGCTTGAAGGAGATTTCGTTTGAATCAACGGGGTGATATGAACCGTCGAAAAGGTCTGCCGCGAGATTTACTACAGGGAAGCCTGCGAGGACGCCCTTTTTCATGGCTTCCTGAAGTCCCTTTTCAACTGCGGGATAATAGTTCTTAGGAACACTGCCGCCGACTACGCTCTGTGTAAAGGTAAGACCGGGATCTTCTCCGGGAGAGAAAGTAATCTTTACATGACCGTACTGACCGCTGCCGCCGGATTGCTTCTTATGCTTGCCCTCTGCAGCGTAACGCTTCTTTATCGTCTCTCTGTAAGCAACCTTCGGAGGAACGAGGTCTATGGATGTGCCGAAGCGGGATTTCAGCTTGGAGAGAACAACATCGAGATGAATATCGCCGAGACCCGAGATGAGCATCTGCTTTGTTTCGGCATTGTTTTCGTATTTGAGCGTGCGATCCTCTTCGAGGAGGCGGGCAACGCCCTGCGTAATCTTTTCTTCATCGCCCTTTGCCTTCGGCTGCATGGCCATCTGATAGAAAGGCTCGGGATATTTTATCTTTTTATAGGGCAGAGCATTGGGGTCTGCGGAGAGAGTATCGTTTGTATTTGTATTTGCAAGCTTCGGTGTCATACCGAGGTCGCCCATGCATACATGCTCTATCTCTTTCTGCTTTTTGCCCTTGAGTATATAGACATGGGAGAATTTCTCCTGACCGCCCGAGGTGATATTATAGAGCGTATCGTCTTTATTCAATTTGCCGTTCATGACCTTGAAGAATGACATCTTACCCACAAACGGGTCGGCGACTGTCTTGAAAACGAAGATGGCTGTTTTACCGTTTTCATCCATCGGGATTTCTTTCTCTTCGTCTCCGTCCATGACGATTTCCTTGCCTACCGCGAGAGGTGAGGGGAAGGAATCGGCAATGATATCGAGCAGAACCTTGATACCGTAAACATAAGCGGCGCTACCGCAGACAACGGGCGCAATTGAGCCTGCGACGATACCGTCGTGCAGAGCCTTGTTTGCCTCTTCGCGGGTGATCTCTTCGCCGGCAAAATATTTTTCCATCAGCTCATCGGAGGTCTCCGCGAGACTCTCGAGAAGCATATCGCGGCATGTGTCTACCTTTTCCTGCTGGTCGGCGGGGATGGGGCATTCGTCGCCCGTGGAGCCGTTTTTGCCGACCTTGAAGGCGCGCATATCGATAAGGTCGATAAGACCTGCTATCTTGTCGCCGTCCATTATCGGGATGACAACGGGACATACGCTGTGACCGAACTGACCTCTGAGCTGCTCAAAAACCTTTTTGAATCTTGCTTCGGGATCGTCACATTTATTTATAAAGAAAGCCTTCGGAATTCTTGCTTCGTTTGCATAGTCCCATGCCAGCTCTGTGCCGACCTCGAGACCCGCTTTGCCGTCAACCACGATGATGGCACTGTCCGCCACTCTTGTAGCCTGTACGACTTCGCCTGCAAAATCAAGGTATCCGGGGGTGTCGATTATATTTATTACACAGCCCTTCCAGTCGAGGGGAGCAAGTGCCGCGGAAATGGAAAGCCCGCGCTTGATTTCCTCGGGGTCGTAGTCGCAAACCGTATTTCCGTCGGTAACCTTACCGAGTCGGTCGGTTCCTTTTGCGAGATAAAGCATTGCCTCGGCAACCGAAGTTTTACCGCCTGCGCTGTGCCCGAGCAGGCAAACATCTCTTAAATTTTTTGCACTGATCATGTATATAAACTCCTCTGGTTATAGAATTTGTGCTGTGCTGTTCGGAGTATACAACTTCTCAAACTTCACATAACAACTTAATTATATCTTGTTTCTCACATTTTATCAAGAGAAAAACTTGTTTTTTCTCACCTCATCGCGTAGAAAAAACAACGCTCCTATTGTGCAAATATCACAAAATGGTGAACAAAATCATCATTTCAGGGAAAATTTCGGCAAAATTATCGCAAAAGAGATAATCATACCTTGACATTCAGGCAAATAAACTGTATAATCTATTTCAGAAATAATATATTATATTCGGAGGAATAAAAAATGCAGGTTACAAAAGATACTCTTATCGGAGATGTTCTCGACTTTGATGCGGAAACAGCGCAGTTTTTCTTTGAGATAGGCATGCATTGCCTCGGCTGTCCTCATTCCAGAGGCGAAAGCATAGGCGACGCTTGCATGGTTCACGGAACTGATGCGGACGCTCTTATCAAAAAGATAAACGAATTTCTTGCCTCAAAGAAATAAAAAAGCGCATGAAAGGAAATTATATTTCCGTAGCGCTCCGAGAGCAGGACGCGCGTTTTGCGTCCTGCTCTTTGCATATATATTACATACCAAAAGGAATGAATTATGGCTAATATTACCCTCGGCGAAAGGCTTGCCGCCTGTGCCTCTCTCGTGCGCCGCGATGCCTTTCTCTGCGATGTCGGAACAGACCATGCATACCTGCCGATATATCTCTGCGAGAGCGGCGTGATAAGCCGCGCCGTGGCTTCCGATATAAACGAAGGTCCCTTCTTGCGCGCAAAAGAGAACATCGCGGCACACCGTCTCACAGACAGGATAGATACGGAGCTGGCAGGCGGGCTTCACTCTCTGGAGGAGCGTGGCTTTTCCGACATAGTGATAGCGGGCATGGGCGGGCTTATGATACGCGATATAATAAGCGAAGCGCCATTTCTGCGCGATGAGAAAATATCGCTCGTGCTTCAGCCGATGAAAAACGAGGACGAGCTTCGCTTCTGGCTCTCGGAAAACGGGTTTTTTATCGCCGACGAGCGGCTCGCGCTCGACTCGGGTAAGATATATCAGATAATGCGCGCAGTATGGGATGGGAAAAAGCACACCTTCACGCAGACGGAGCTTCTCCTCGGCAAAGGAAATATTGAGGCAAGGGAAGAGAACAGGGAGCTTTTTCTGCGGCTTTGTGAAAAATATCTCGATATGTACGGAAAGAAAGTCCGCGGGCTGAAGCCCGATACTGCGGAATACGCGCAGGCAAAGCGCGTTTACGACGAAATAACGGCTCTCTCAAAAATATAAAACAAGGAGAATCTGCTCATGATAACGACAGGCGAACTCTATTCATATTTTGACAGGAAAATACCGCGTGCGCTCTCGTGCGACTGGGACAATGACGGGCTGATGGTCTGCGCCGACAGCACGCGGGAGGTAAAAAAGGCGCTTTTTGCGCTCGATGTGACCGACGCTGTGGCAGACTATGCCATAGCGGGCGGCTATGACCTGATAATATCGCATCATCCGCTGATTTTTTCACCGCTGAAAGCGATAAATACGGAAAACCCCGTCTGCGCAAGGGCACTCCGCCTTATTGCCGCGGGCATTTCCGTTTTCAGCTTTCATACGCGGCTCGATGCGCTCGATGGCGGCGTAAACGATATACTTGCCGCAAGTCTCGGACTTGAAAATACGCGTCCTTTCGGTCCCGCAGGGGAGGAGATGGGCAGGATAGGCGAGCTTGCCCGCGAGATGACGGCGGAGAGCTTTACCGCGCTTGTAAAGGAGCGCGTGAGCAGCCATATCACAGGGCATTTCACAGAGCGGGAAATACGCACGGTCGCTGTACTCGGCGGCTCGGGCAGGGACTTCATAGATGCGGCAAAGGCGGCGGGCGCGGAGGTTTTCCTCTGCGGCGAAGCCGGATATCATGCCGTGCTCGATGCGCCTTCGCTCGGCATAGGCGTAGTCGAGGCAGGGCATTACGAAACAGAAAATGGAGTTTCCGCCTTCTTTGCCGATGCTTTCCGCTCCGACTATCCCGAAATCGTTTTTGAGATTTATCCGCGCGAAGGCGAATTTGTCCACTGAGAAGGAGATGCAAAATGAAACTGAGCTACAAGAGAACGATTTTCGTAGGCTTTGCGTTTTTCCTGATATGCGCCTTCTGGCAGGCATATGACACGATAGTACCGAAGATACTTACCGATAAATTCGGCATGAATCAGACGCTTTCGGGCGCGATAATGGCACTGGACAATGTGCTGGCACTTTTCATGCTTCCGCTTTTCGGTTCGCTCTCCGATAAATCGAAATCGAAGCGCGGCAGGAGAACGCCTTTTATAATGACAGGTACGATAATCGCCTGCGCCGCTTTCATCTGCATGAGCATTGCCGATGGCATTCAGCTCCGCAATCTGAAAGCTATATCTCCCGAGATGTCGAATTCACAGGAGGTGATATATCTCACAGAAATATCCGATATCAGAACGCCCGACGGCGAGAGCGTGAATATACGTGAGAAATTCACAAAAGAGGAATTTGCGGCGATATCCATGTACGATGAGAACGGAAATGTTTCCGCGGATTATACAAACTATGTTGTGCCCGCGCGCCGCGCCTGCGTACATAAGCTGACCATGGCAAATCCCTCGGCACTTATCATGTTCATAGCGGCACTGCTTGTGACGCTCATAGCAATGTCGACTTTCCGTTCGCCCGCGGTGGCGCTGATGCCGGATGTGACGGTAAAACCCTTGCGTTCCAAAGCAAATGCCGTGATAAATCTGATGGGCGCGCTCGGCGGCGTCATAGTCCTTGCGCTCGGCATTGTTTTCGGCACGGGCAGAAGCGAAAACGCGATGATGAGTTATCTCCCGTTTTTCTGTGTTATCGCGGGGATAATGCTCGTTTCACTCGCGGTATTCCGACTGACGGTAAAAGAGTCGGAGTGGGCGGCGCAGGCTCACGATGAGAGTCTGCGTCTCGGCATAGAAAACGAAGCGGACGATGAGGCGGCGATGAGCGGCTCGCGCAAGCTGACGAAATCGCAGCTTGCCTCGCTGATACTTATACTCGCATCCGTCGCGCTCTGGTATATGGGCTACAATGCGGTAATGAGCAAATATTCGCTCTATGCCTCAGCTATACTCGGGCTTGACTACAATACCACGCTCATGATAGCAACGGGTGTCGCAGTTGTTTCATATATTCCGATAGGCTTCATTTCGTCAAAATTCGGCAGGAAGAAAACGATAATGGCAGGCGTGCTCCTGCTCGGCACGGCTTTCTTTGCCGCATCTTTTATGAGAAGCGGCTCCTCCATGCTTGTGATGAACATTCTTTTCGGCATGGCGGGCATCGGCTGGGCGGCGATAAATGTAAATTCATACCCGATGGTAGCCGAGCTTTCAAGCGGAAGCGATGTCGGCAAATATACGGGCTTCTACTATACGGCAAGCATGGCGGCGCAGATAGTGACACCGATACTCAGCGGCTTTTTCATGGATATAAAAATGACATCGCTTTTCATCTATGCCACGGTATTCGTCGCACTTGCATTTGTGACCATGGCTTTCGTGCGCCACGGCGACAGCATACCTGATAAGAAAGCGGAGGAGAAAAAATGATTATTTCGATAATACTCGGCTCTCTTCTGCTGATACTCTGCATATATATTTTTCTGATATCGCCGAGCTGGAGCGCGGGCAGAGCCTTTGATTTCTTTGAGAAAAACAGGTATTTTGCCCATCGCGGACTGCATGGCGACGGCATCCCCGAAAATTCGCTTGCGGCTTTTCGCCGCGCATGCGAAGCCGGCTACGGAATAGAGCTGGATGTTCACCTCACGGCGGATGAAAAGCTTGTCGTTTTCCATGACGATACGCTCACCCGCATGTGCGGCACGGACGGCACGCCAGAGGAAAAGACGCTCGCCGAGCTTCAGGAGCTTTCGCTTGCGGGAACGGACGAGCGCATCCCGAGCTTTGACGAGGTGCTCGCACTTGTTTCCGGCAGAGTACCGCTCATAGTCGAGCTGAAGGGCAGAAGTACAAAGGATATGCGCATCTGCAAAGCCGTATCCGAGAGGATGAAAAGCTACGGCGGCAAATGGTGCATGGAGGCTTTCAATCCGTTTTATGTGCGTTGGTTCCGCAAAAACGACAGAAGCGTTGTACGCGGTCAGCTCTCATGCAGGATGAAAGGAGGGGACGGAACGGGAAACGCCGCACAGGATTTCATCCTGCGCAATCTCCTGCTTTCGTTTCTCGCGCGTCCGCATTTTATCGCATATTCCGTTGCCGACAGGAAAAGCTTTGCTCTGCATGCGGCAAAGCTCTGCGGCGGTTGCCCTGTGGGCTGGACGGTGCGAAGCGATGAAGAAATGGAAAAGGCGTGCGGTTTCAATGCCTTTATATTTGAAAAGATAAGACCTTAAAAGGAGGAAAAATAAATGTTTGAAAATCAATATGTGGAATGCACTCTGCCGAAGAAAAAGAGCATAGCCCTGATAGCGCATGACAACAAAAAGGCGGAGATAATAGACTGGTGCATGAAAAACAAAGCGATACTGGAGCATCACAATCTCTGCGGAACGGGAACAACCGCGCGCATGATAGCGGACAGGACCGGGCTTTCCATCCGCGGTTTCAACAGCGGTCCTCTCGGCGGAGACCAGCAGATAGGCGCGAGAATAGCCGAGGGAGATATAGACCTCGTGGTATTCTTTTCCGACCCGCTGACGGCACAGCCGCATGACCCCGATGTGAAGGCACTGCTCCGCATAGCGCAGGTCTACGATATTCCGATGGCAAATAACCGTGCAACGGCGGATTTCATCATATCGAGTCCGCTCATGGAAGCCGAATACAGCAGAATGCTGCTGAATTTCAAGCATAATATAGATATGCGCGCGCAGACGCTATGAAAAAGAAAAAATACTTAACCATAGCCATGATAGTGCTTGCCGCACTGGCTCTTCTCGTGCTTTTGCCGCCGGCGGGGATATTCCTCGAAACAAACGGAAGGGTATACAGCGCCGATGATACGCCCGAGGGCTATGAATACGCCATAGTGCTCGGTGCCTCGGTAGTAAACGGCAGGCTGTCGCATATGCTCGAGGACAGGATGAAAACCGCCGTATCGCTCTATAAAAGCGGCAAGGTAAGCAAGCTTCTCCTCTCGGGCGACTATAAGAGCGACGACTACAACGAAGTCGGCGCAATGCGGCGATATGCACTCGAAAGCGGGATTCCCGATGAGGATATCCTTCTCGATTACAGCGGATTTTCCACATACGAGACGGTTTCCCGCGCAAAGAAGCTTTTCGGCATAGACCGAGCCGTCATCGTCACGCAGAGATATCATCTCTACCGCGCACTCCATATAGCGCGCAGCTTCGGCATGGATGCCGTCGGCGCGGATGCGGCTCTGCGCGGCTATCGCGGGCAGATATTCCGCAATATGCGCGAGATCCTCGCGCTGGATAAAGACTTTTTACTTTGTATATTTGATTTCGGAGGTTAATTTTATGAAAACAATAGGCAATATAATATGGTTTCTTCTCATAGGAATTGAATCGGCACTCGGCTGGTGGCTCATGGGGCTGATTCTGTGTATCACGATAATCGGCATACCCTTCGGCAAGCAGTGCTTTAAGATAGGCACGGCATGTCTCACGCCTGTCGGCAAAATAATGGACACGAATTTTGATGCTCATCCGATAGCCAATATCCTCTGGCTCATATTCTTCGGCTGGGAGGCGGCTCTCTCTTATCTTGTGCTGGGCGTAATCTTCTGCATCACGATAATCGGTATTCCCTTCGGCAAGCAGTGCTTCAAGCTCATGAAAATAGCGCTTCTTCCTTTCGGAGCACGCGTCAGCTGAAAAATTTTCTCCGTAAAACGGCAAAAATCGCCTTTTACGGAGATTTTTTTGAAAAACTACACAAAATATATAGACATTTTCAGTGAATTGTGCTATAATAACCATTTGTGAAAATCATGAAAATCTAAAATAAAGGCAGGATAGAAACCGTGATAAGAAATGACCTTCGAAATGTGGCGATAATTGCTCATGTCGACCACGGCAAGACAACGCTCGTAGATGAAATGCTCCGTCAGGGCGGCATTTACAGAGAAAATCAGGCGACAGAGGAGCGCGTTATGGACTCCAACGCTCTGGAGCGCGAACGCGGCATCACAATACTCGCAAAGAACACAGCCGTTCACTATAACGGCGTGAAGATAAACATAGTCGACACACCCGGACACGCGGATTTCAGCGGCGAGGTTGAACGCATACTGAAAATGGTAAACGGCGTTATTCTTCTCGTTGACGCGGCAGAGGGACCCATGCCGCAGACGCGCTTTGTGCTTCAGCGCGCGCTTGAGCTCGGTCATCCCGTCATCGTTGTGGTAAACAAGATAGACCGCCCCGATGCTCGTCTCGACGAGGTCGGCGATGAGATACTGGAGCTTCTGCTCGAGCTGAATGCTTCCGATGAACAGCTCGACGGACCGGTGCTCTGGTGCTCGGGCAGAGCGGGCACGGCTTCCTTCTCTCCCTATGAGCCGGGCAAAGACCTGAAGCCGCTCTTCGATACGATACTTGATTATATCCCCGCGCCCGAGGGCGACGAAAACGGACCTCTCCAGCTGCTCGTTTCCTCTATCGACTACAATGATTATGTCGGCAGAATAGGCATAGGCAGAATAGAGCGCGGCGTTATCCGCCAGAATCAGGAAGCCATGATATGCAATTATCATGACAAGGAGAATCCGCCCAAGAAAACCAAGATAGTCAGCATCAGCCAGATAGACGGTCTGCGCCGCATTCCCGTTACCGAGGCGAAGGTCGGCGATATTATCTGCTTCTCCGGTGCGGAAAACATCACGATAGGCGATACGGTGACATCCATCGACTGTCCCGAGCCGCTCGAATTTGTCAAGGTGAGCGAGCCGACGATAGAAATGACCTTCTCCGTAAACGACAGCCCGTTTGCAGGCAAGGAGGGCAAATATGTCACCTCCCGTCAGCTCCGCGAGCGTCTCTATAAGGAACTGCTCAAGGATGTTTCGCTCCGCGTTTCCGACGGCGAGACAACAGACTGCTTCAAGGTTGCCGGCAGAGGCGAAATGCACCTCTCCATACTTATAGAAACAATGCGACGCGAGGGCTTTGAGCTTTGCGTTTCCACGCCGCGCGTGCTATATCACGAGATCGACGGCGTGCGCTGCGAGCCGATGGAGCGCGTGGAGATAGATGTTCCCGAGGACAGCTGCGGTGCTGTCATGGAAAAGCTCGGTGCACGCAAGGGCGAGCTTGTCAATATGGCTCCCGTAGGCAGCAGAATGAGACTTGAATATGTCATTCCTTCGAGATGCCTTTTCGGCTACAGAAGCGAATTTCTTACAGATACACGCGGCGAGGGCACGATGAATTCCGTTTTCGACGGATATCAGCCCTATAAGGGCGATATCACCCGCCGCTTCACAGGTTCGCTTGTGGCGAGCGAAGCGGGCGAATCCACCTCCTACGGCGTTTTCAATGCGCAGGACAGAGGCGTTATGTTCATCAGCAATCAGTGCCCTGTTTATGAGGGCATGATCGTCGGCGAAAATCCGAAATCGGGCGATATCGCTGTAAATGTCTGCAAAAATAAGCACCTGACGGCGATAAGAAGCTCGGGTGCCGACGAAGCACTCCGCCTCGTTCCGCCGAGAATAATGAGCCTTGAAGAGGCTATAGAATTTATCGCGGATGATGAGCTTATCGAGGTCACGCCGAAAAGCATCCGCCTGCGCAAGCGCATTCTTTCAAACGATATGCGTTATAAGCTCGCAGGCAAGATAAAGAAGGGCGAGATATAATGGACGAGCGCCGCATAAGAGAGGCTTATCTCATAGGTGACAATGCGCTTGAAAAGCTGAAAAACGCGCGTGTTGCGATTTTCGGTATAGGCGGCGTCGGATCATTCTGCGCTGAGGCGCTTGTGCGTATGGGCGTGGGGCATATCACCTTTGCAGATAACGATACCGTTTCCGTTTCAAACATCAATCGCCAGCTTGTCGCACTTTCATCTACGATAGGCGAAATGAAAACCGAGGTTATGAAGCGCCGCGCGCTTGATATCGACCCGAATGTCGATATCGAGGTGCGAAATATGTTCTATCTTCCCGAGACGGCGGACAGCTTTGATATATCGCAATTTGACTGTATCGTCGATGCGATAGATACCGTTTCGGCAAAATTTGAGTTGATAAGACGCGCGAATGAAGCGGGAATACCGATAGTCAGCTGTATGGGAACGGGTAATAAGCTCCATCCCGAGATGCTGGAGATAACGGATATTTATAAAACATCCGTATGTCCGCTTGCCAAGATCATGCGCGGTAAGCTGAGAGCGGCGGGGATAAAAAAGCTCCGCGTTGTCTATTCTAAGGAAGAGCCGCGAAAGCCGCATGCCGACTATGAAGGGAAGACAGAGATTCCCGAGAATAAAAGGCAGGTGCCGGGGAGCATATCTTTTGTGCCGCCGACGGCAGGCATGCTCCTTGCGAGCGAGGTCTTTCACATACTGACAGGAACAAAATAATATGAAAAGCGGTTGTCGCTGAGGCGACAACCGCTTTTTGCACGATGTGAGTATAACTTTTGCCTGCACGATTAAAGTTTTCGCCTCCCTTTACACAAGGGAGGCGAAAATAGTTATTGTCGCTTTTACTGCTGTGGCGAAAATTTGCAAATGTCAGACTTTTCAGAGAGTTTTCAGCCTGCCGGTAGCATTGAGCAAGCCATCGGATTTACCGGTGGTTATGACGGCGGAAAGCTTCTGCTTTATTATTTTGCTTTCATGGGACTCCATGTGTAATACTCGCGCTTTGAAAACTGCTCGGCAAACGAGCCTGCGATTCCTTTTACGGTAAGGTAGCGGAAGCGATAAGCCGTTGTTTCATTACCGGAGGAATCTTTTCCGGTAACCTTGTAAACGAATGCCTTGGTCGAGATTATCTCTACGCTTTCGGGAAGCGTGACGGATTTTATAAGATATTTGTTGAAGAATTTGAAATCATGGATCCTCTTTACCGTATCGGGGAAAACGATATCGGAAGCCATACCGTTGTACTGAACAAGGATTCCGTCGCCCGCAACTATGAAGTCATCCTTATTATCTTTGAGCCACGGTGTCTCATAGAAAGCATTTTCACCGATATAAGCGGTATTTTTCGGAATCGAGATATCTGCAAGACGCCTGCACTCATAAAAGGCATAGTCCGCAATGATACGCAGGCTCTCTGGCAAGGAGATGCTTGTCAGCTTATTGCACTGATAGAAAACATTTGAGCCGATATATGAGAGATTACCTGCCTCAAAAACTACGCTTGAAAGTGCTCCGCATTCGGCAAAGGCACCGTCCTCTATGCGTTCTATGCGGGCGGGAATTGTTACGCTCTCGATAGAATCGCAGGAACGGTAAGCAAATGCGGGGACAGAGGTATTTTCACTGCCGAGCACAAAATCGCGAAGATTTCGGCAGCCGCTGAAAGCAAATCGGGAAATCTTGCGAAGCTCGGAGAATTTCGGTACATTCACAAGAGAGGTACAGCCGGAAAAAGCGGACTGACCTATCGCCGTGATGCTGTCTGCGAGCACAACCTCCGTGAGCTTTGTGCAGTTTTCAAATGTGTTTGCGGGGATCTCCTCTATTTCGCAGAGAAGCTTGACCATTGTTACATTTGTGTCGAAAAGTATGCCTCTGCCGAGTGATTTTACAGTCGACGGGACAGTGAACGACGTGAAGCTGTCGCAATTGCCGAAAGCATAGTTGCCTATAGATACAAGCGTCGCGGGGATAGTGAAATCGGCGAGCTTATTGCAGTTATAGAGTGCATATGCGCCGATGGATTCAAGATTCGGTGATACGGTGATATCGGAAAGAGCGATACAACCCGAGAAAATATATGCGGGAAGATTCTTTGCCGCAGAAATGTCGGCTTTTACCAGCGCAGAGCATGAAGCAAAAGCAAATAAGCCTATCTCGGGTGTATTCCGGAATGATATTTCCGTAAGAGAGGTGCAGGAGCTGAAGGCATACGCGCCTATTTTACGGAGTGCCGGATAAGAAACTATTTTTGTGAGCGCATTGCAGTTATAAAAGGCAAACTGAGAAATCTCGGTGATGCCCTCGGGAAGTTCAATCTCGGCGAGCAGCTTGCAACCGTCGAATGTGCCTATCGGAACAACTGTCATGTCGGATGGCAGGGTAGCCTTCTTGAGATAGGGGCAATTTTTAAAAACGGAAATTCCGAGTGAAACGCCTACGGGAAGATCAATCTCGGCAAGAGGAGTTGAGCAGAAGGCGAAGCTCTCTATCGCTTTAAGCGAGGACGGAAGCTTCATCTCTGTTATGCCGGAGGCATAGAATGCACTGCCGCCGATGGAGGTAACCCCCTCGGGAAGATTTATCTTTTTGAGTACGGCACCGGTAAAGGCGCCCTCACCGATATTTTTCACGCCTGCGGGAACGGTATATTCGCTGCTTTCAATGCGCTTGCCCATGGGATAAAAGATCAGCTTTTCCATATCGCGCGAAAATAGCACGCCGTCTGCCGAGATGTAAGCTGTATTTGCAGAGCTTACCTCAAAGGCATTTACCTTGCTGCAGCCGGCGAATGCGCCGTAACCGATATCGGTAAGCGACGCGGGGATGACTACCGAAAAGGAAGCTGCTCCTGTTCCGCAGTTATAGAAGGCATGGGAACCGAGCGACGAGAGAGAGGAAAGTCCGGATATATCAAAGACAAGGGCGGAGCAGCCGGAGAAGGCACCGTCCTCTATTGCTTTCAGAGTAGAAGGAAAGGCGAGACTTTTCAGTGCCGTACAGCTGTAAAAGGCATCGGAGGCTATCGTTTCGAGTCCGTCCTTTACGAAGCGTACGCTCTCCAGCTTCGTACAGCCGGCAAAAGCACCTTTTCCGATGGTCTTTACATTGCCTGATAATTCTATCTCGGCAACGGACGTATTGCCTGCGAAGGCACCGGCACCGATGGCGACTACGGTATATCTGCCGTCTATCTTATTTATCGATACAGAGGTCTCTTTTCCCTTATAGGCGGTTATGGTAGCCCTCTTGTTGCTGTCAAGCGTGAACTCATAGAGACTGTTTGTGCTGGTCTGCGTATCATCCGCAAAGAGCGGGGATATACAGCAGATGAGCATGAGAGCGATGAGTATTATTGCTGAAAAGCCGATAGTTTTTTTCATTGCTTTTTTGCCTTTCGTAATTTACTTTTGAAAAATAGTTAAATATATAATATCATAAAATCCCGCGTTTTTCAAGTACCCAAAGCAGATTATATGTTTATAAATTGTAACTATTGTCTTTTTGCGGCGAAAAATGTCTTTATCCCGCAGAGGGTGATAAGTGCGCCGAATATCTTTTCAAGCAGTGTCACATCGACATTTCTGACTACGGCAAAGCCGAGAAAAGCGCCGCAGAAGCCGGAAATGCCGCATATAAGCACCGTCTGAAGGCGCAGCTTCCGCCGCAAAATGTGGATGACGGCGGCGCACGCGGATGACACGGTAAAGAATATGAGATTTATGCCTTGTGAAGTGACCTGAGAGATATTTCTGACAAGGCGAAGATAGAGTATCAACAGACCTCCGCCGCCGACGCCGGTTGCGGAAAGTGCCGCGGTGAGAAATGCGGCGAGAAAATCAAGCATGCGAGCCTCCTATCTGCGAAAAATCAGGGATATGCCGCCATAGACCATGATGGCGGCAAAAATTTTTTTGAGCAGAGAAGCTTTTATATACGAGAGGGCGAAAGCACCCGCGATACCGCCCATGACGGCGGGAAGCATATAGGGAAGAGCGTCGGAAAGAGAAAAAGCTCCCGACGAGAAATACAGAAAGACAGACGAAAGCGACATGATGAGTACGCTTATCACAGTCATTGCGAAGATATCCTTTGCATCATATTCGTCGCTTTGCGCATACAAACGAGAGAGTATAAAATATATGACTATACCTCCGCCCATGCCGAAAAGTCCGTTTATCGCGCCCGCGGCAAGCGAACCGAGCAAAAGAGGAAGCATTTTACAGAGGCTTTTTCCGAGCTTTGTTATCATATTTCAGTCCGTTTCTTAATATTTTTATTTTATTATTGTAATTTATAATATTTTGTGCTATAATTATCCTGTTATACTATATATTGCGAAAGTCCGCCCGATTATCGCGGCGGTAATCATATGAATTTTCAATCTCATATTGCCTTACGGCAAACGATTTTATGCAAGGAAGGTAAAAAATGGCTGTAAACAAGAAAAAGAAGCAGGCTGCGCAAGAGGATGATTTCTTTGAATATGACGATGCTTTCACCATAAATGAGGAGGATATCTCCGGCGCACGGCGCAGAAGTGACCGCAAGCGCGGCAACGATACCGGACGCGGCGCAGAGCGTGGCTCCGAAGCAAAAAAAGACGGTGCCTCGGCGCACGGCGCTTCCGATAAAGGAACGCGTGGGGAAGACCGCACAAAAGCCGATGCGGAAAAACCGAAGAAGCGGAAAAAGCCCGCAAATCCGTCATCTGTCGGAAATCAGATAATGATAGCCGTGATGGCGGCACTGGCGATATTTGTAGGTGTTTGCTTTGCCGCGGCGGAGAAGGTCGGGGTCATAGGCGGATTTATTTCCGAGTTTCTGCCCGGAACATTCGGCGGAGCGGCACTTCTTATTCCTTTCATGCTCCTCATCCATGCGCTCTATTGGAAGCGCGATACGGCATCGGGACTGCGCCTTTTCAGGCTGATGTTCTCCTTTGCCGTGACAGTGATTTTTTCGTCACTGCTCCATGTTATCTTCATTGCCACCGGTTCCTTTACGGTAGGCGAAAAGATGAGCGTGCTGCTGAAGGATTTCTATCTGCAGGGAATATATTACAAGGGCGGCGGTGTCGTCGGAGGATTGCTCGGCACGCTCGGCGTGCGCGGTCTCGGCGTTCCCGGAGCGCTCATTTTCTCGATACTTTTTCTCGTGATAGCCGTGATACTTTTCCTCGGGTATACGCCGGGCATAGTATGGCGCAGAACCGTATTTTATATCATGCGTGGTATAGAAAAGAAAAAAGCGGAAAAGCGTGAAAAGAAGGAGCGCGAAGATAAGGCGAGAAGCGAGGAAGAGGCGGCAAAAGCCGCAGGCACCGCACTTGTAGTCCGCAAGGGCGGTATCGGAGAGGACATCCTCAGCGGAAACGGCATAACGGACGAGCCGGAGAAGGAGCCATACGATTTCTTCTCTTCCGGGACAGAGTCTGCGCCTGCGGCGCAGGATGAACGTGAGCCGATAGCAGAGAATATAATGCCTGTCAAGCGCACGAAGATAAAAAAGCAAGAAAAGCCGAAAAACGATATGCCCTCGGTTATCCTTGCGGGAGCGAACGGCGAGCCGGCTATCATTCCGGAGGAACCGCCGGTCCCCGAATATCAGTTTCCGCCGATAGATCTGCTCGTCTACAAGGAGCAGACGGGCGGAGACACGCAGAGCGAAATGACGGCAAATGCGCAGAAGATTGTTTCCACGCTCGGCGATTTCAATATAAGAACAAGAGTAATCGGCATTTCCCGGGGTCCCGCCGTTACGCGCTATGAGATAGCGCCGGAATCGGGAACAAAGGTTGCTGCCATAATTAACAGAGCGGATGATATTTCACTGAGCCTTGCTTCAGCCGTTCGTATTTCGGGTGTTATCCCGGGCAAGAGCGCCATCGGTATAGAGGTGCCGAACAAGAATGTTTCGACGGTGTATCTGCGCACGCTTATCGACAGCGACGAATTCAGAAACGCAAAAAGCAAGGTGACTGCCGCGCTCGGCATAGACATCACGGGCAGGAATATACTTTTTGATATAGCGAAAATGCCGCATCTGCTTATCGCGGGTGCTACCGGTATGGGTAAATCCGTGTGTATGAATTCACTTATCATCAGTATTCTCTATAAGGCAAAGCCCGACGAGGTGAAGTTTATCTTCATCGACCCGAAAAAGGTTGAATTCAATATGTATAACGGAATACCGCATCTGCTTGTGCCCGTTGTTTTTGACCCGAAGAAGGCAGCAGGCGCCCTCCACTGGGCTGTGACCGAGATGGAGCGCAGATATGATATTCTCGAAGCTACGGGCAAGCGCAATCTCACGCAGTACAACGAGGCGATAAAGGACGATCCGACGGCGGAAAAACTGCCGCAGATAGTTATTTTCATAGATGAGCTTGCGGATCTGATGCTCACGGCACCCGATGATGTGGAAACCTCCATCAACCGTATCGCGGCAAAGGCGCGTGCGGCAGGTATGCATCTGATAATCGGCACACAGCGTCCTTCCGTCGATGTCATCACGGGTACAATAAAGGCAAATATCCCCTCACGTATCGCCTGCACGGTTTCCTCCATGCAGGACTCGAGAACGATACTTGATATGGGCGGCGCGGAAAAGCTGATAGGGCGCGGTGATATGCTCTTCTCACCTGTCGGCTCCATGTCACCTACGAGAGTGCAGGGCGCATATGTTGACGAGCCAGAGATACTGAAGATAGTTGATTTCTTAAAGAATCAGGAATGCTTCGAAAACAACGAGACCTACAGCCGCGAGATAAGCGAAAAGATAGAAAAAGAAGCGGCGCGTTGCGGTCAGAAGAAGGGAAGCGGGGCGGGACTTGCCGCGGCTTCCTCCGACGGAGACGGCGACGACAAGGCTGACCCGATGCTCGACAGCGCGATAAAGCTCGCCATAGAGAGCGGCAAGATATCGACCTCACTTATCCAGCGCAAGCTTTCGCTCGGCTTCGGCAGAGCGGCAAAGCTTATAGATATCATGGAGCAGAAAGGCATCGTCAGTGCGCCTGACGGGCAAAAGCCGAGAACTGTTCTTATCACGTATGACCAGTATCTGGAAATGGGCATGCAAAATCCGCCTTCTCAGTCAGATGAGAGCGGAGCGGGCGACGAACCATGGTGATACTTCGGGAGGTAAAGATTTATGGGAAAATTGATAGTAATAGACGGGTTGGACGGCTCGGGAAAGACCACTAAAAGCAAGCTTCTCTATGAGGAGCTGAAAAATCAGGGCAAGAATGTCCGTCTGATTTCTTTTCCGAATTATGAAAGCGAGGAAGCAACGCTCGTAAAGATGTATCTGCGCGGCGATTTCGGCGATACACCCGATGCCGTGAACGGATATGCCGCGGCGACATTTTTCTCCGTAGAGCGGTATGCCTCCTTCAAAAAGAACTGGGAGAGCTTCTATCGCGAGGATGATGCCATAGTCTTAGCATGCAGATATACCACGGCAAACGCGGTGCATCAGCTCGCGAAAATGGACAGAGACCTCTGGGACGAATATCTGAACTGGCTCTATGATTTTGAATACAACAAGATGGGCATACCGAGACCTGACCTCGTGCTTTTCCTCGAGATGAAGCCCGAGGTTTCGGAAAAGCTTGTCATTCAGCGAAATGCACAGACGGGGCAGGCACTCGATATTCACGAAAAGGATAAGGAATATATGCAGAGATGCTACAAGGCGGGGCTTTATTCTTCGGATAAGCTGGGCTGGGAGCGCATCTGCTGCTATGAGGGAAACGAGCCGAAATCCGTAGAGGAGCTTATGGAGGTCATAACGGAAAAGGTCACGATGTTTCTTGACGTGACGAAAAATTAAGGGGGGGTATTCTTATGAAAAGAGCAGCGTTGCTATTCGCTTCCGGAACGGAAGAGATTGAGGCACTCACACCTGTCGATATTCTGCGCCGCGCAGGCGCTAATGTCGATATTATCGGCGTCGGAACAGACGAGCCGACAGGCTCGCACGGGATAAGGATAAAGACGGATATGACGCTTGCGTCAGCTGATCTTCTCTCCTATGATATGATAGTAATTCCCGGGGGAATGCCGGGAACGACGAATATAGAGGAGACAGGCATAGCCGAGGTGCTCAGAAAGGCGGATGCCGAGGGGAAAATCATAGCGGCGATATGCGCCGCGCCCATGATTCTCGGCAGAGCGGGATTGCTCGCCGGAAGGGAAGCGATATGCTATCCGGGCTTTGAAAAATATCTCTCGGGTGCTCTCATTTCCGAAAAGAAGGTAGCCGTGAGCGGTAATATCATCACAGCAAAGGGAATGGGCGTCGCACTCGAATTTGCACTCGAGCTTACAAAAGCTCTCTACGGAAAGGAAAAGGCGGATGAAGTTGCTTCATCCGTTATGGCGAAATAATTATGTACGAACTCAGACAGCACAAAACAGAAATAAGAACTGCATATATGGAAAAGCGTGCGAATATGCCCGCAGAGGAACGCGCCGCAAAGAACGCGGCTGTATGCAAAAGCGTGCTTGCCAGCGCGACATACCGCTTTGCGGATACGCTCCTGCTTTATTATCCGCGTGCGGATGAGGTAGATGTTCTGCCTATTGCCCGTGCCGCTCTTGAGGCGGGGAAGAAAGTCGCTTTCCCGAAATGCCATCCTGCGGACAAGAGCATGGATTTTCATTTTGTCTCCTCGGTTGATGATTTTGAAAAGGGCGAATACGATATCATGGAGCCTGTAAATTCGCTCGGTATATATAATAAGGAAAATTCACTGCGGGATAACTGCATCTGCATCGTTCCCGCTGTCGTATACGACAAAAAAGGCTACCGCATAGGCTACGGAGGCGGATACTATGACAGATACCTCTCGGGCTTCCGCGGCACGGTCGTCGGCATAGCGTACAGGGATTTCATACTGCCGAATGTTCCGCACGGCCGCTTTGATGTGGCGGTCGATGTGCTGATAAGCGAAGGCGGAATATATGCAAAGAGCTAAGCATAAGGTAACGCATCCCTTTGTCTTTGCGCCGCTCCTTGTGCTGATACTCGTATTTTTTATCACGGTATCGCGTTTTATTCCGATGAATAAGCTCGGGATAATCGGTGCCTGCCTGCTCATGTGCTTTTTTCAGGCGGTGATGTTCGGCATCCCGATAGGAATTTATGCATATATGAGGCGCGGCGCACTGCGCACGGTTTTCGAGGGGAGACTTTCGCTTTCGGGCGCACCCGTGATAATTTTCGGCGCACTCATGCTTATTCTGCAGAGCTGTGTGCTGAAATTCGGTATCTTCCGCTTCGGCTATAAGATAGATGCCTTTCAGCTCTACGGGAGCAGCTTTGATGTTTCCGCGGGAAGCGCTGCGGAGCTTGCCGCGATAACGGCGGCTTATGCGATAATCCCCGCCATCGTCGAGGAAATAATGTTCCGCGGTGTTATATCGCGGGAATATCGCATAGGAGGTCCCGCCTTTGCCGCGATTTTTTCCTCGCTCTTTTTTGCGATAATACATTTCGATGCGGCGCTTTTTCCCATATATTTCTTTGCGGGGCTGACGCTTTCGGCTGTCCGCTTTGTGACGGATTCGCTCGCCGCCTCAATGGCTGTCCATGTCGCATACAATATCTTTGCGGTTTTTCTCGAGAGATATGTATGGCTCATGTCCTCCAGTCCTGACAGCCAGATTCTTTTCTGGTTTATACTTATAGCACTTTTTCTGCTCTGTGCCTTTCTCTTCTTCCGTTTTTCGGCGCTCGGGCTCGAAAAGGCAGCTTATTCGGAAAGGGCATATCCTTTCGGCAAGGCGGGAGTGAAGAAGCTGCCGCTTTTTGCAGATGCGCTGACCTCGCCGACGGCACTCGTATGCTTTGCCGTCTTTGTCGTTTCCGTAATAATAACGGCGATAGTATAATTTTTTACCCCATTGCAGAAAATATGCCTGCAAGCATTATTACGAATGGGGTATATTTATGAAGAAAAAAAGAATACCGCGCGGCGTGAAATTCTGGCTTGCCGTCATATTTCTCTCCGTGATGGCATCTGCCTTTATCGTTTCCGCCGCAAACGACGCTTTTGCTCTCGTAAAAACGGGAGGAAGCTATGAAATAACCGTGGATGAGGACGACAGCCTCATCGATGTGGCAAAAAAACTGAAAAAATCGGGCATGATACGATATCCGCTCACCTTTGCGGCATATAATCACTTCCGCTTCGGCGATAAGCTGACGGCGGGCGACTATACCGTAAACGGCGGCATGAGTTATGACGAAATGCGGCGTTCGATATCGCCGAAGAAGAATGCCCGCGAGCAAATCCGCCTGACGATACCCGAGGGATATACGACAGACGCGATAATCGACATTTTCGTAAAGAACGGCATAGGCACAAAGGAGAAATTCGCCGAGGTCATAAACGGCTACGATTTCGATTATGATTTTGTGCGCGCTATCCCCGAGAGGGAGGGCAGGACATACAGGCTCGACGGATATCTTTTCCCCGACACATATTTTTTCTACAAGGATTCAAGCGAGGTTGAGGCGATAAGCAAGCTCCTGCGAAATTTTGACGGCAAATTCGGCACGAAAATGCGTGATGATGCGCTTTCCTCGGGCATATCGTGCGATGACGCGGTGATTTTAGCCTCCATAATAGAAAAGGAAGCCTTTTTCAAGGAGGATATGCCGAAAATTTCTTCTGTTTTTCACAACAGGCTTGCGGGAAGCAGAAAATATCTCGAGAGTGATGCCACCGTGCGCTATTTTCTTGCCGTTTCGGGAGAAAATACCGCGACTTTTACCGCCGAGCAGATGCAAATTGTAAACCCATACAACACATACAGGAGCGAGGGACTTCCGCCCGGGGCTATCTGCAATGCGGGCGCGGATGCGCTCTACGCCGCGATATATCCCGAAAAAACGGATTTTCTCTATTTTGTCTGCGATAAGAGCGGTAATGCCGTCTATTCGCGGACATACGGCGAGCATCTTGCGGCTACCAAAAAAATACGCGGGCAATGATGCCCGAAAAGGATGATAAATATGACAGAATTACTCTCTCCCGCGGGCAATCCCGAAAAACTGCGCGCCGCTTTTCTCTACGGAGCCGACGCCGTATATTTTGCGGGCGAACGCTTCGGCATGCGTGCCGCGGCGGACAATTTCACCCTGCCCGAGATAGAGGAGGCTTCCGCCTATGCGCATGAGCGCGGAGGGAAGCTCTATATCACGCTCAATACCATGCCGAGAGAGGACGAATACGCACCGCTCGCCGATTTTCTGCGCGAACTGAAGGCGCTCGGCGATATGCCCGATGCCGCGATAGTTGCGGATATCGGCGTCATGGACATGATACAGAAGATAATCCCCGATATGGAGATTCATATTTCCACGCAGGCGGGAATAGTCAGCTCCGCCGACTGCAACGCATGGTACAGGCTCGGAGCGAAGCGCGCGGTTATAGCCCGTGAGCTTTCGCTTTCCGATATCCGCGCGATAAGGGCAAATATCCCGTCGGATATGGAGATAGAGGCTTTTGTTCATGGCTCGATGTGCGTTTCCTTCAGCGGGCGTTGCCTTCTCTCGAATAATCTCGTGGGCAGAGACGCAAACCGCGGTCAGTGCGCACAGCCATGCCGCTGGAACTATACGATAACGGAAGAAAAGCGCCCCGACACGCCTTTTTCCATAGAGGAAACGCGCGAGGGGACATTCATCATGAGCTCCAAGGATATGAATATGCTCGCCTATGTGCCCGAGCTGATAAAGAGCGGTATTTCTTCATTCAAGATAGAGGGGAGAATGAAGAGCGCATATTATACCGCCGTTGTCACCAATGCTTACCGCGCCGCGATAGACGGATATCTGCGCGATGGCGAGAATTACAGCCTCGATGAGCGCTGGAATAAAGAACTGGACAGCGTGAGCCACAGGGAATACTGCACCGGCTACTATTTTGACGACCCGATGAATAATGCACAGCTTTGCGAAAATCCCGGCTATATGCGCGAGAAAGCATACCTCGCCGTGGCTCTGGAATACGATGCCGAGCGGAAAACGGCAAAATTCCGCCAGAGAAACAAAGTCAGTCTCGGCATGGCGGCAGAGCTTATCTCCCCCGGGAAATTCGGTAGGGGCTTTACCGTGGAGAAAATCATCTCCGCGGAAAACGGCGCGGAACTGGAGAGCGCACCGCATCCTTTCATGGAATTCTGGCTCCCTGTGCCTTTTGAGGTAAAAGCGGGTGACATACTCCGCGGCGCAAACTGAAATAAATACATAAATCCGCCGTTTCGGCGGATTTTTTGTTCAAGTCGGTATAATTTTAATACAATATGGAGAATTATATTGACTTGAAAGAAAAAGTGTGGTATCATAGTGAAAACAATTGCTTTGTGTATATGGAGGAAGTACCTTGAAGAAGCTTTTCTTTATCATAATATGTATAACTTTGCTGACAGCCCTTGTACTCACCGGTTGCGGCGAGAAAACACCCGAAACGAAAGTGACAGATGAATTCACGATAACGACGGATTCATCCGACACAACTGCGGAAGCAACGACGACAACCATCGCCACAACCTCGACGGCATCTGCAACCGCGACTACGGCTACCACAGCTACGACAGCTACGACAGCCACAACGGCAACAACAGCCACAACGGCAACCACAACCACAACCACAACCGCAACCATAACAGCTACGACAGCGACAACGGCTACGACTACAACCGCGACAACAACAACAGCCACGACACCCGAGTCTACCACATCCTCGCGCAAAGGTGAAATAGACCTTCCGGACATCCCGATCTAAGCAAAATAAATAAGCCAAAGACAGCGCAGTCTAACGCATTTATTACGGCGGACTGCGCTTTTTTACAAGAGAAAGGAGCATCGCAGTGAAGAAAACATTTTGTTTCGCACTCTGTATTATCATACTCGCGCTTGCCCTCGTTTCCTGCGGGAGAGGCATATATGCCGACCTTGAAAAAGAGCTTCCCGACTCGGCAACACATTATTATAAGGCGAAAACTCTGCCGTCCGGCTATGAGCTGAACAGGTTTACCATGACATCCGATGAGAAAACCGGCGAATATGCCGAGCTTATATACGAGCCGAAAGGCTATAAATCATCGTATAGTCCGGAAAAAGGCGAATCGTCCGGATATAACGACTGCAAGGATGGCATTTTTGTCACGACATACTTCTCATACGGGACATCGGCAAAATATACAATAGAGAGCATAAAGAGCGGTGCGCCCGAAAATTTTATTGAATACGGCGGCAGAAAATATTATTACTATCATGCGTCGGCGGCAAAAACCGCATATTCAAGTACGATGGAGGATGTCGGCTATACGATATATTATCTTGAGGGCGACGACCTCGTGAAGGTTTATGTGGCAAAAACTCTCGGCGATATTTCCGAGGCGGTGAAATATGCCGATGTTCTGCGTGTCAATATGAAATAAATGCGATAGCAGAATCAATATCAATAATAAAACCCGAAGCGCGAGCATCGGGTTTTGTGTTTTTATGATATTTGCGATATCAGAAAAGTCCGGATATTCTGCCGTTTTCATCGACATCTATCCGCTCTGCCGCAGGGGATTTCGGCAGCCCGGGCATGGTCATGATATCGCCTGTGAGCACCACGACAAAGCCCGCGCCCGCCGAGACGCGCACATTGCGCACTGTTACGGTAAAGCCCTCGGGTGCGCCGGGAAGCGTCGGGTCATCGGAAAAGCTGTACTGCGTTTTTGCTATGCATACGGGGCATGAGCCGAAGCCGAGCGACTCGAGCATTCCCACCTGTTTTTTCGCATTGGGAAGCAGTGTGACACCGCTTCCTCCGTAAACGCGGCGAACTACGGCATCTATTTTTTCCGTGAGCGTCATTTCGTCGGGATAGGCAAAGCGGAAATCCGCTTTTTCCTCCTCGCAAAGGCGGACAACCTCGCGCGCCAGTGCCTCGCCGCCCTTGCCTCCCTCGGCATGAACGGTGGAAAGCACGGCGTTTACGCCCAGCTCGCGGCACTTATCCATGATAAATGAAATTTCCGCATCCGTATCGGTAGGGAAGCGGTTTATGGCGACGACCGTGGGAAGTCCATAGACATTTTTCATATTCGAAACATGGCGGAGGAGATTCGGTATGCCTGCTTCAAGCGCGTGAAGATCTTCGCGTGCAAGCTCGGATTTCGGCATACCGCCGTGCATTTTCAGCGCGCGCACGGTGGCGACAACAACTGCCGCATCGGGAGAAAGCCCTGCCATGCGGCACTTGATATCGAGAAATTTTTCCGCACCGAGATCGGCACCGAAGCCCGCTTCCGTAACGGCATAATCGGCTGTTTTCATCGCCATTTTTGTGGCAAGCACGGAATTACAGCCGTGCGCTATATTGGCAAAAGGACCGCCGTGCACAAAGGCGGGCGTGCCCTCGAGCGTCTGCACGAGATTGGGCTTCAGAGCATCTCGCAGGAGCGCTGTCATTGCGCCTGCCGCATGGAGCTCGCCCGCCGTCACGGGGCGCTCGTCATATGTGTAGCCAACGATAATGCGCGAAAGGCGGGCTTTCAAATCCGAGACGGATGAGGAGAGGCAGAGTACAGCCATTATCTCCGAGGCGACCGTGATATCAAAGCCGTCCTCGCGCGGGGTGCCGTTTACTCTGCCGCCGAGCCCGTCCACGATAAAACGAAGCTGGCGGTCGTTCATATCCACGCATCGCTTCCATGTTATCCTGCGCGGGTCTATGCCGAGCGAATTGCCTTGCTGAATATGATTGTCAAGCATGGCGGCGAGCAGATTGTTTGCCGCACCTATGGCATGAAAGTCGCCTGTGAAATGCAGATTTATATCCTCCATAGGGACGACCTGCGCATATCCGCCGCCTGCGGCACCGCCCTTGATGCCGAAAACGGGACCGAGCGACGGCTCACGCAGAGCAACGGCAACGCTCTTTCCTATGCGGGCAAGTCCGTCGGCGAGACCTATCGTGGTTGTCGTTTTGCCTTCGCCTGCGGGTGTCGGTGTTATCGCCGTTACAAGGATGAGCTTGCCGCTTTTTTTCGCGCAGTCGAGATAGCGGAGGTCGATTTTTGCCTTGTAATTGCCGTATTGCTCGATAAATTCGGGCGAGATGCCCGCGCGCTCCGCTATTTTCAGTATATGCTGCGGCATGCATGCCTGAGCGATTTCTATATCAGATAAATATGCCATGTTGAAGCCCTCCTCTGGATTTTTTGTATTTTGGTATATTATAACCGATTTTCGCCGATTTGTAAAGATGCTTTTGAAAAACATATCATGCACCGCACATGAAAAAAGGAGAAAAAACTCCGGCAAAATGTTAAAATCTCAGTTGTAATTTGTGAATTTTTGTGATATAATGATATAAAATACCGCATGATGATATCAAAAAAGCATATATGCTTTTATGCTGAACATTTTTTGCGGCTTTTTAAAGCTTCTGCCGCAAAATGGCGGAAGCAAGAACGGAGGAGAAATATGGACAAAAGATTAAACCCCTTATTTACGCCATGGAAGATAGGAAACTGCGAGATAAAAAATCGCTTTGTTCTGACGAGCATGGGCGGCACAGACCTTTTCGGCTGGATGGAGAAGAACCATTTTGACCGCGACGGCGCACGCTTCATCATGGAGGTGGCAAAGAACAATTGCGGTCTTGTCATGCCCGGATGTCAGCCTGTCTACAACCCGATGTTCGGTCAGTGGCTTTACAAAAACAAAAAAATGTATGACGATCTGGCAAAGTGGATGCCCGAATTTCATAAGACGGGGGCAAAGCTTTTTGTCCAGCTCACGGCTGGCTTCGGACGTTCCTTCACAATAAGTGAGATGATGGAGAAGCTCTATACAAACAAGGTTCTGCGTACCCTCAGCAAGCCCTTCATGGATCTTGATAAGATAACGGCATCGGCAAGCCCCTCGCCCAACCGCTGGTCGGACAAGGTGCCCTCCCGCGCGATGACTGTGGAGGAAATTCACGAATTTGTGGAGGCTTTTGCCAAGTGCTCAAAGATGCTCATGGACGCAGGTGTAGACGGCGTGGAGGTTCATGCCGTTCACGAGGGCTATCTGCTCGACCAGTTCACGCTCGGCTATGTAAACAAGCGTACCGATGAATATGGCGGTTCTCTCGAAAACAGATATCGCTTTGCCGTCGAGATAGTGCAGGCGATAAAGAGAGAATGCGGCAAGGATTTCCCTGTTTCACTGCGTTACAGCGTCATTTCCAAGACAAAGGGTTTCCGTTCCGGCGCGCTTCCCGGCGAGGAATATACTGAGGTAGGCAGAGATATGGAGGAATCCGAAAAAGCGGCAAAATATCTTCAGGATGCGGGCTACGATTGCCTCAACTGCGACAACGGCACCTATGACGCGTGGTACTGGGCACATCCTCCGATATATATGCCGGAAAACTGCAACCTTGCAGATGTTGAGCATATAAAGAAATTTGTAGATATTCCCGTCATCTGCGCGGGCAGACTCGACCCCGAAACGGCGGCGGACTCTGTTGCCGGAGGCAGGCTTGACGGCGCGGGATTTGCGCGTCAGTTCCTTGCCGACCAGCAGTGGATAACCAAACTGATGGCGGATGAGGGCGACGATATCCGTCCCTGCATACTCTGCCACAACGGATGCTTCAATATGTGCCACTATAAAGGGGTACCGAATGATCAGGCACTTTCCGACAGCCTGCATTTAGCGCGTTGTGCCGTCAATGCCGAGACAATGCAGTGGAATAAGCATTATATAAAGAAAACAAATTCGCCGAAAACCGTGCATATCATAGGCGGCGGTATCGGCGGTATGGAGACGGCAAGAGTGCTGAAGCTCCGCGGGCATAATCCGATAATTCACGAGAAGAGCGGCGAGCTCGGAGGTGCCTTCATTGCGGCAAGCGCGGAATCATACAAGGGCAAGCTGCGCGACCTGCTTGCGTGGTATAAGCGCCGGATGGAGAAGCTCGGCATAGAGGTTCGCTTGAATGACGAGGTTAAGGATATCGCCGCCTTCGGCGGAAATCCCGTAGTAATCGCCACGGGTGCCACGCCGAGACTGCTTCGCCATGTCCCCGGATATGAAAAGATGGTGGAAGCCTGCGAATATCTGCGCGGCACAAAGCCTGTCGGCGAGCGGGTGGCTGTCATAGGCGGAGGTCTTACAGGCTCCGAGATAGCATATGAGCTGGCGCTCGGCGGCAAGAAACCGGTCATCGTGGAGATGAAAAATGACCTCATAGCGCAGACAGGCGTCTGCCTTGCAAATTCATCTTATCTGCGCGAGTGGTTTGCGCTTCACGAGATTCCCGTTTACCTCGAGACGACGCTGAAGGAGGTAAAGGACGGCGCTGTTATCTGCACTGATAAGGCAGGCAAGGATATCACAATAGAATGCGACAGCGTGATAAGCTGTGCGGGCTATATTCCCGCACCGCTCGCGGCTAAGGGACATCTTGTCGGCGACTGCAAGAGCGTCGGTAATCTTCGCACGGTAGTATGGAACGCATACGAAGTCGCGATGAAAATATAAGAAAGGCGGGATATGAAAATGGAATACAAAATGAGGCTTTCGGCAGAGCAGAAAGCCATACTTGAGGGGAGCAAGGGCGAGACGCTCGCAAAGGTGATGGAAACTCTCGTGCGCTACGGAGAGCTTTTCGGCGCGGATGAGATGGTGCCTGTCACAAGCGAATACAATCATCTCGTCACCTCATTCGGACTCAAGGCACTGGCACCTGTATATGCGCTCATGGATAAGCTTATCGAAGCGGGCGCGGTATCAAAGCAGAAGTTTTCGGCAGACCCCCGTCCGCTCGATAAAAACGTTCCGAGCAGTTTTCTGCAGAATTTTGTTTTCAATAAATTCATGTATACAAAGCAGGATTTCTATGAGGGACAGCTTGAAAAGCTCGGACTTATGGCTCCCGATGCTTTCACCTGCACCTGCTATATGAACGAGGTCGGCAATACGCCGAAAAAGGGCGATATCCTCTCATGGTCGGAATCCTCCGCCGTTGTCTATGCAAATTCCGTGCTCGGCGCACGCTGCAACAGAAACTCGGGTATCATCGACCTCATGGGTTCCGTAGTCGGCTATGTTCCGTCCTTCGGTTTCCTCAAGGATGAGGGCAGAAAGGCAACATGGATAGTCGAAGTGAAAACAACTAAAAAACCCGAAGCCCAGCTGCTCGGCTCCGCCATCGGCATGAAGGTGATGGAGGAGGTTCCGTATATCAGAGGGCTTGATAAATGGCTCGGCACGCTCGATGAGGATGCGAAAACATATCTCAAGGATTTCGGCGCGGCTACGGCTTCAAACGGCGCCGTAGGTCTCTACCATGTCGCGGGAATAACACCCGAGGCTGTTGAGCAGGGCGAGAGCCTGATAAAGGAAAATGCAAAGGTTTATACCATCGACGATGCGGAACTGCAGAGGGTTTATGACAGCTATCCCGTCATCTGGAAAAATAAAGAAGCAAAGCCGAAGCTCTGCTTTATGGGTTGTCCTCATATGAGCCTCAATCAGCTCATGTCATGGACGGATAAGATAGAGGCGGCGCTGAAGGCGGCGGGAAACTCCAAGGTGGTTATACCCACAGTATTTACAGCCGCACCTGCTGTTCTGAAGGAATTTGAAAAGACGCCGTATGCCGAGCGGCTGAAAAAGACGGGCGTAATAACAAGCTACATCTGCCCGCTCATGTATATGAATAATCCTCTCAGCGCAAAAATGCCTGTTATCACTTCGAGCAACAAGCTCAGAACATATACAAGCGCAAGGTATTACACAGATGACGAGATACTTGCCGAAATCACGAAAGGGGGCAAAGAATAATGAAAACATTCAAGGGAAGAGTAGTAGCCGCAGGAGAGCTGACGGCAGAGGCGCTTGTTTCGCACGGCGGACTCAATACACTCGCTTCATTTCAGAAGGCGCTCCAGTTCGGCGATAAGACCGCAACCTGCGGCGACCAGAATAACCCCGATCTCTACGGCAAGAAAATGCTCGGCAAGGCGCTCTGCCTGCCTATGACCATAGGCTCGACGACGGGCGGTCTCGTGCTTTATTGTGCCTGCGCCATGGGGCGTCAGCCCGCCTGCATGCTTTTCTCCGAGCCGATAGATTCGCTTGCCGCCGCGGGAGCAATCCTTTCCGATGTATGGCTCGAGGGTACGCCGCTACCCGTAATCGACTGCCTCGGCGAAGAATTTCTCGCCTATGTGAAAGACGGCATGCAGATAAGCATCAAAAAGGACGGCACGGTTACAGTTGAGTAATATGAAAGGCAGGACTGTAAATATGAAACGGATATTTTCCGCTTTGTGCATTATTATCGCGCTGGCATTTCTGCTCGGCTCTTGCGGCTATAATGACTACAGGAGCAAAATATCAAAGGCGCTCGGAATAGATATTCCGAGCGGTGCACCGATGAAAAGCATTGATACGCACGGCGGCTTCAACGGCGATGGTGCTACATGGGTATCGGTCGGTTTTACTTCCGGCAAAAATCCCATAGAGCAGATAAAAAACAACTCCGACTGGAAGAAGCTCCCGCTTGATGAGGTAGCGGAGTTTTTGGCGCATGACCTGAAGATTCAACTCGATAAGGGCGAGGCATCTCTCATGCCTGATGTTGAAAAAGGATATTATATAGTCATAGACAGGCACAGCCAAAAGAATGAAAATGACGATATTCTCGGCAGAGCATCATATAATTTCACCATAGCAATCTATGATACGGATGCCAATATCCTCTACTATTGCGAATTTGATACCTAAGAGAAAGACAGCCGCCCATCGGGCGGCTGTCTCATATTTTTACAGTGCTTTTTAATTTTTAAACTGCAACGGCTTCTTCCTCGCTTTTCTTGTTTTTTGTCTTATATATACCCGAGAAATCAGAGGCAATCCGAAAAGGCATTGCCTCTGATATTTATGCGTGCTTATCGATTTATTTTATGAGTCCGCTTTCTTTGAGAAGTATTTCGATATCAGTGCCCTGAACCTTCTTCATGACAACCTTGAGAAGCTCTTTTTCCTTGAAGGAGAGCTTGATATCGGTTATCGGCTGCTTATCTATGGCATAGTAGCAGGCACGCAGAAGCTCGCGGACATCGTATTTGCTGCCCCAGACCTCGGGAACGCCGCGGTCGATATCAAGCAGTGTATAGACTGATTCCATACCGGTGCGCATGGAATATTCCGTTGTGAAAATGGTATCGCGGGGTGTCTCGGCAAACTGACCGATGAAAGCGAAGTTTACTGCACCGTCCGGCACGACCTTCGGGCGGTCGGATTCTTTTCTCGGCTGGAAGAACGCATTTATATAAGGCATATAGCAGGTCGTGGTGTTGCAGGCGTCCTTTGCGAGTGCGTCGATTTTTTCCGTGGGTACGCCGATGTGATAGAGCCACTCGCGGCAGACCTCTTCGCCTGTGCAATCGCGCATAGCTTTCTTTACATAGTTGCCCTCCTTATTTGTATTGAGGGAGTACAGCCATACGAGAACCATGTTCTTATCCTGAGATTTGAACTGCGGCTGGCGGTTTATCGTCCATGAGAGATACCAGTTTTCGGTGCTGTCCTTTACGGTGACGATGCCGCCTGTAGTTACTTTGCCGGCACGCGGGTCGCGCTTGCAGATATTCATGATATATCTGATTACTTCTTCATTTGAGGTGGCAACGGTAGCGCTCATCCAGTTTGTGGCGTCGACATTTCCGCAGAATTTTTCGGGATTGCCGTATTCGCCGTTCTTTGCCTGTGCGGCGATGGCTTTCCACATATCCCATGATTCGCCGTAGCCGTTCTTTACGCCGGAAAGGTCGGGCGCATGCGTCTGGTCGCCGTAGCACGAGGTGTCTGTGCAGCAGCCGTTTGTGATGAATACGAGATCGTCCTCGATGAGGTCGATTGTCTGCTCTTTGCCGTCCTTGACATAGACAATCTGCTTTGCAACCTTTTTGTTGCCCTCTGTTTCGATTATCACATTTTTGACATCCATGCCGTATTCGATGCACACACCGTGAGACTCGAGATATTTTACGAGAGGCAGTATCATGCTCTCATACTGATTGTATTTTGTGAAGCGGAGTGCGCTGAAATCGGGCAGACCGTCGATATGATGGACATAGCGGCAGAGATAGCGCTTCATTTCAAGTGCGCTGGACCAGCGCTGGAAAGCGAACATTGTCTGCCAATAGAGCCAGAAGTTCGTCTGCCAGAAGCTGTCGGGGAGCACCTCCGAAATCTTCTTGTCCTCGAGGTCTTTTTCGGGGGTGAGGAAGAGCTTGGAGAGAGCCATTGCGGATTCCTTATCGAGCGCGAATTTCTTATCCGTATGCGCGTCCTCGCCGCGGTTTACCGTGGCACGGCAGAGGGAATAGTTCGGGTCATGCTTATTGAGCCGGTAGTATTCGTCGAGAACGGATACTCCGGGTGTTTCTATAGAGGGCACATCGCGGAACGTATCCCACATTACCTCGAAATGGTTGTCCATTTCGCGTCCGCCGCGCATATAGAAGCCCTTTGTTATATCCTTGCGTCCGTCGCAGCTGCCTCCGGCAAGCTCCAGCTTTTCAAGAAGGTGAATGTGCTTGCCTTTCATCTGTCCGTCGCGCACAAGGTAGAAGGCTGCCGTGAGTCCGGCAAGACCGGTGCCGATGATATAAGCCGATTTTTTGTCAACATCCTTCGGTTTCTCGGGATGAGCGAATGATTCATAAGTTCCTGCTGAGTAATACATGGAAAACCTCCTGAAAATTTATTTTACGACTATATTATAGCCCGTTTTCCGAGGTTTTCAATAAGCAGAAAAAGCTCCGTGATAAATCATTTATCACGGAGCTTTTATCTGTAAAAACTTTTATCATTTTGCCTGTTTTGATAAAAAATCATATTTTGAAGCGCAGAAGCGCATCCGAGAGGGAATCCTTTATCAGTATTGCCAGCTTGTCCACTATCTGTTTTGGTTCGGTTTTCATGCCGTCCTTTATCCAGTCGAGCATGATGCCTATGAATATATAGGAATACACACGCGCGATAAATTCCTTATCCTCCTCGCGCACTGTTATATCCGCCGACTGCTCGTTGATAACGCCCATGATGAGATTATCTGTCAGCGGTTTCAGATATTTTTCTACCTGCTCATGGTCGATGCAATGATAAACATTCATGACAAAAGGCTTATTTTCGAGCACAGCCCGGAATATATTCAAAAGACCCTCCTGCCATGTGTCATGCGTTTTCTTTTCCTCCAGCGCTTTTCGTGCATCCTCAAGGCATGACCATTCCACAAGGTCATAAATATCCTTGAAATGATAATAGAATGTCATGCGGTTTATGCCGCAGTCCTCGGCAATATCGCTTATCGTGATTTTGGTTAGCGGCTTTTTGAGCAGGAGATTTTTCAGAGACTGTTCAAGCGCTCTCTTAGTTATCTGTGACATTTTTACCTCCGGTAAAAATTTTCCGGGTTTGTGTCCGAAATAATCATGCCTTATATAAAATATACCATATTCTTCGACAGTTTTCAACTGTTTAATTGTTAATTTTACTTTACATTTAAAAAAGAAAAAGGGAATCCGCACAGAGGGATTCCCTTTGAAGTTATTCGAGCTCGAAAGCGCCTGTATAGAGTTGATAGTAGACGCCTTTTTCGGCGATGAGCTTTTCGTGGTTGCCGCGCTCGATTATTCTGCCGTGGTCAAGAACCATGATAACATCGGAATTCATGACGGTGGAGAGTCTGTGCGCGATGACAAATACAGTTCTGCCCTCCATGAGTTTATCCATGCCGCGCTGAACTATTGCTTCCGTTCTCGTATCTATAGAGGAGGTCGCTTCGTCCAGAATCATGACGGGCGGGTCTGCTACGGCGGCACGCGCTATGGCGATAAGCTGACGCTGACCCTGCGACAGGTTAGCGCCGTTGCCGGAAAGCTCCGTATTATAGCCCTGCGGCAGGCGGGAAATGAAATCGTCCGCGCCAGCGAGCCTTGCCGCCTCAATACATTCTTCATCGGTGGCGTCCAGCCTGCCATAGCGGATATTGTCCATTACGCTTCCCGTGAAAAGGTTTGTCTCCTGCAAAACTATGCCGAGACTTCGGCGCAGATCACTCTTTTTTATCTTATTTATATTGATCCCGTCGTAGCGTATCTTGCCGTCCGCTATGTCATAGAAGCGGTTTATCAGATTTGTTATCGTTGTCTTACCCGCACCTGTGGCGCCGACAAAGGCAACCTTCTGACCGGGCTCCGCATAGACTGTGATATCATGGAGCACGGGCTTGTTTTCCTCGTAGCCGAAATCGACATCATACATGCGGACATCGCCCGCGAGCGGCGTATATGTGAGCGTGCCGTCGCCATGCGGATGCTTCCATGCCCATTTGCCCGTGCGCTCGGTTGTCTCTGTTATATTGCCTTTTTCATCGTATCTGCAGTTTACAAGAGTAACATAGCCGTCGTCTGCCTCGGGCTTTTCATCCATGAGGGAGAATATGCGCTGCGCACCTGCCATACCCATGACGATGGAGTTTATCTGCTGGGAAAGCTGGTTTACATTGCCGGTGAACTGCTTTGTCATATTGAGAAAAGGAATGATGATGGAAATTCTGAAGGCGAGCGCGGTAAAGCTGCCTTCCTTTATGAGACCGTAAAAGCTGAGGTTTGTCATGCCGAGCGTGATGAAAAGACCGCCTGCCACGGCACAGATGACATAAAGGATATTTCCTATATTCATGATGATGGGACCGAGAATATTGGCATAGGCATGTGCCTTTTTGCTGTCTTCATAGAGCTCTTCGTTTATCGTGTCAAAATCCTGTTCAGCTTTGCCCTCGTGGCAGAATACCTTGATTACCTTCTGCCCGTTCATCATCTCCTGTATGTAGCCTTCGCATTTTGCGACGGACTTCTGATTGCGGATGAAGTATTTTGCGCTTCCGCCGCCTACCTTTTTGGAGACGAATACCATTGCCACCACGCCGAGCATTACCACGAGCGTCATCGGGATACTGTACCACATCATGATGCAGAATACCGTCAGCACTATGATGCCGGACTGGAGCATCTGCGGGAATGAACGCGAAACAAGCTCGCGCAGAGTATCGATATCGTTTGTATAATAGCTCATGATATCGCCGTGCTTATGCGTATCGAAATATTTTATCGGGAGATTCTGCATCCCGTTGAACATCTCGCGGCGCAGCTTGTCAAGAAAGCCCTGCGTTATCTTTGCCATGAGCTGTGTCTGAAGCGTTATGAATATTATCGCAAATACATAGAGCACTATCAGAACGCCGACGATAGGCAGTATTTCCGCTTTTGCCGCTGCCCATCTCTCGGAGAGAAATGCTCCGTTTCCCTGCGCAAATTCACGCAGTGAAAGTCCCGATGCCTCGGCGGCTTTTTTGATTATCGCTATGCTGTCGGCTATCTTGTCGAAAACCTTCTGCATGAAGATGGAGGGGATAGACGAAACGATGGCGGAGAGCACGATACATACGCCGGTTATCGGCACGAGCACGGGATATGCCTGCACGAGCATCCTGAAAACTCTGCCGAGCAGCTTCATATCCGCTTTGCGCTTCATCGGCTTTGCGCCGGTCATTTCGGGCATGCCGTTTTTCTTATTTTTCATCGCGCTCACCTCCTTTTGTCTGCTGGAGATATGTCTCGCGGTAGGTTTCGCTTGTTTTCATCAGCTCGTCATGCGTGCCGCGTGATGCTATTCTGCCGTTTTCCATCACAAGGATCAGATCGGCATCTTCGACAGAGGCGATACGCTGAGCGATGATTATCTTTGTTGTATCCGGGATGAATTTGCGGAAGCCCGCACGGATGAGAGCGTCCGTTTTTGTATCGACAGCGCTTGTGGAGTCGTCGAGAATGAGTATTTTCGGCTTTTTCAACAGTGCGCGGGCAATGCAGAGTCTCTGCTTCTGACCGCCCGAAACATTCGTGCCGCCCTGCTCAATCTTAGTATTGTAGCCATCGGGAAATGAGCGTACGAAATCGTCTGCCTGAGCAAGTTTGCAGGCTTCGATTATCTCTTCGTCGGTGGCATTTTCATTGCCCCAGCGCAGGTTTTCGTTTATAGTGCCGGAGAAGAGCAGATTTTTTTGCAAAACGAAGGCAACGCTGTCGCGCAGTACCTCGAGGTCATAATCGCGCACATCCACGCCGCCTACTCTGACAGAGCCTACCGTCGTATCATAGAGTCGCGGGATGAGTTGTACAAGAGTTGATTTGCTCGAGCCGGTGACGCCGAGTATGCCGACCGTCATGCCGGATTTTATATGCAGATTGATATCCGAGAGGGCATATTTTTTCGCCTCGGCGGAATATTTGAAGCTTACATCGTCAAAATCTATCGAGCCGTTTGTAACTTCTTTTACAGGCAGGGAAATGGTATTTCCGTTTTCGTCCGTTCTCTCTGCCGATTCCGGATTTGTGAGCGCGGACTTTTCGTTGAGAACCTCCGCTACACGCTGCATGGACTCGTTTGATATCGTGAGTATGACATAAATCATCGAAAGCATCATGAGCTGCATGAGTATCTGAAAGCCGTATGTAAGCATGGACGACATCTGACCCACGCCGAGATCAAGTCCCGCAGAGGTGATTACGAGCTTGGAGCCGAGTATCAATATGAAAGCCATATTGAAATATACGCATAGCTGCATGAGCGGCGAATTGAGCGCAACGATTTTTTCCGCCTTTGTGAAGTCGCGGCAGATATCTCCTGCGGCTATTCCGAATTTCTGCTTTTCGTATTCTTCTCTCGAAAAGCCTTTTACCACGCGCATGCCGCGTACATTTTCCTCTACAGATTCATTGAGGCGGTCATATTTGCGGAAAACACTGCGGAAAGCGGGCATTGCTTTTTTTGAGATAAGCCAGAGACCGATAAGGAGCACCGGTATGACAATAACGAAAAGGGAAGCGAGCGCGCCGCCCATGATATATGCCATGACTATGGAGAATATCATCATCAGAGGAGCACGGATTGCTGTTCGGATTATCATCATGTATGCAAACTGGACATTTCCGATATCCGTCGTCATTCTTGTGACGAGCGATGAGGTGGAAAACTTGTCTATATTCTCAAAAGCAAATGACTGCACCTTGTAGAAAAGGTCATGGCGCAGGTTCTTTGCAAAGCCGGACGAAGCCTTTGCGCAGGTAACGCCGGCGATACCGCCGCAGGCAAGAGAAATCATAGCCATCGCAGCAAGCAGAGCACCTGTTTTCAGGATGTCAGCCATCTCGGCGCCGTTTTCGATGCGGTTGATAAGTTCGGCTGTGATAAAAGGTATGATACATTCTATCACGGCTTCAAACATAATGAATATAAAGGTAAGTATGCTCGGGGTTTTATATTCTCTTATGCTTTTTGCAAGCTTTTTTATCATAAAAACTTTTCCTTTCTCAAAAAATTGTCGGCAAAAAAGCTTTGCCGTCCATAGAACATTAAATATAATTATACTATGATTAGAGAAAATAATCAATGGATAAATTGTTAACTTTTTATATATCGACAAAAAAGAGCACATCCGATCGGCGGATGCGCTCCGTTTTTATAGATTATCTGAAAATGAGCCTCTTCTTGAAAAGTCTCCATTCCGATGGGTTGTCTATATAGTAGATTGGGCAGGCTTTGCCCGTTACATCATAGTGGCGTATTACATTGTCGGCGCTTATATCATACTTATCGCAGAGCCATGAAACGAGCTTCAGAAGCGAAAGGTAAGATTTATAGTTAAATCTGCCTGTTTTATCGGGATGGCAGACCTCTATGCCGATGGAGCAGGCATTCACATCCGCATTTCCCGCGTGATATGCTATCTCGTTGTCGGGTATGCAACGGATTATTTCGCCCTCAAGCCCTACTATGTAATGCGCACCGGCGTATATTTTCTCATTTTTCGGCAGATTATTGAAGTAATTGCGGTTGTTTATCGCGCTCGTGCCCGCGTTTGCAACATAGTGAATTACTATCTTTGTTATCTTCTGACGGCTTACGCCTTTATCAAGGTATTTGTTTGCGGGGCGCGAGTATTTATTGATATCGAGCAGCTTGTCTGCTATCAGGCTTCTCATCTCGGAGTCGGTCGGTATGCGCGATATGTATCCCGGCTCGTATGTCGCCGTTGTTGAAGTTGTCGCGGTCGTCGTTGTCGTCGTTGCTTTTGTCGTTGTGGTTGTTACCGGCGGAGGAGAGGTCAGACGAGTTGTAGTTGCTGTTGCAGTGGTCACAGTATGCGTCGTGGTTACAGTCGGTGCTGTGGCTGCAGTCGTCGGTGCGGTAACAGTCGGGGTCGTGTCCGTGGGTGCGGTCGGTGCCGTGGTCTCGGCGGGGTGATTCGCGCTTTTCTTGAATATTACTACCGCGAGCATCACCACGAGTACAAGGCAGAGTAGTTTCAGAAACTGCGCGAAAAATGTATTTTGCTTTTTTCTTTTCATTTTTCGGTTCGTCTGCAGGTCCATTTGCCAGTCCATTTCCGCCTCCGTTTTTTTTTGCTCATATTATTTTATACCAAAAAGCCCGAAATGTCAATACCCGAAAATCACAGCTTCTCATATACCGCAACGGCAAAATCTGCCGTTGCGGACAGGGCAGTGAGCGCTGCCGCCCGAGCCTGCCCCTCCTTTGATGTCTTGTAATAATAAGGTGTCATCATGAAAAGCTCATGTATCTCGTTCTGATTTTTCAGCGTGAAAGTGTACGTCAGCCGCTTTTCCGAGATGAGGCGGAATCCGCCGAAGTCGGCTGTTTCCACATCGTTTTCGTATGGCGTATCGTAAATAGCCTTTTTCAGCTCGAAAAGGTGCTTTTCACGGGGATATACATGAATCATTCTTCCGCCTTTTTTCAGCACGCGTGCAAATTCATTTGCGGCACACGGCGCGAACATATTCATTATTATATCGACGCTGTCGTCAGCCACAGGCAGGGAAAATATACTTGCCGCGGCAAGCTCTATCCGGCGGCACCGCTTGGCACCGTAAATGAGAGCGTCACGCGATATGTCTATGCCGAGCGCATGAAGAAATATTCCTCTTTTTTCGGCTTCGTGCATTACAGCCGCCGTATAGTAGCATTCGCCGCAGCCGAGGTCGAGCAGCGTATCACCGTCTTTTGCACAGGCGAGCACGGCGTCGGTCGTCGCTTCGCAGAGCGGCAGATAATAGCCGAGATCGAGAAAATCTCTTCTTGCCGTTATCATGGCAGTGTCATCGCCGTGGCGCTTGTCCTTCGATTTCTGCGAGAGCAGGAGGTTCACATATCCCTTTTTCGCTATGTCGAAGCTGTGCCCGTTTTCGCAGGCGAGTGTTTTCTCGCCGCGCTCGAGAGCAGAGCCGCATACAGGGCAGCAAAAGCCTGATTTCAAGGCATATTCCTCCTTTTTATACAAATGTATCAAATATAAAATTTCTGTTTATTCAAGCGTATCTTTTTCAGATATACTTATCAAAAATGACTACCGTCCTGCCTTTTCGGCTCTCTCCGCGAAATTCACGGAGCACAACCTTGCCCTTGCCGCGCAGGACTATCTTGGAGCCTGCCGCTATCTGCCTGTCAGCCTTTTCAGCTGCCTCATCGTTTACGAAAACGAAACCTGCGGCGATAGCCTCCGATGCCGCCGAACGCGAAAGGTCAAAGGCGGCGGAGACGATATTGTCAAGCCGCGGCGAAGCTACTGTATCGCGCTTTTCCTCCGTGCGCACAGCGGGCGCACGCAGTGCGCCTATCGGCAATATCTGCGTTTCCATCGGGCAGTTTCCCGCTTTGTCGAAGCTATCGGCGAGGAAAACCGCCGTCTGCGGCACGGTGATTATATCGGCGCCTTCTTGGCAGACGATGATGTCACCAACAGTTTCGCGCTTTATGCCGAGTGCCATCAGCGAGCCGAGATAATCTCTGTGAGAGAGCGCCCTTGCGGGATTTCTGTTTGCTGCGCGTACTATAACGATAGGGAAGTCCTCCTCGGAGAAGCAGTCGCGCAGGCTCTCGGCATAGTCGGGCAGGATAAAGCAGATTTTTCTTTCCGCACCGTCGTACCCGCCGAAAAGCTCATATCGCGCCCGTTCCTTTTTGCAGACCGAAACGGCTGCCGCACATGAAGCGGCATCAAGAAAGGAAGTATATGCGGCGCAGTAATTTTCCGCAGATTCTCTTATTTTATCGAGAATTCTTGCGCGCAGAAGCCCGTCGTCTGTCATCAGAGTCTTACCGTTTCGCCTGCGGGAATCTTCAGCGGTTCCTTGTCGCAGGAAACCCAGAGGTCGATAGCCGTCGGGTTGCGGATGACCTTTTCGTCGGCGGAAATCTGAATCTGCGAGATTGCATTTTTATAGTCCACTACCTCTATATTTGTGGCAAACCATATGCTTTCGGAATGCTCGGCGAGCTTTTGGCAGACCGTATCGATAAGCTCCCAGTTATTGTCGTTCTGCGGGCGGAACTCATAGCTGTGACCCCAGATGTAGAGCAGAGAACCGACGCGCCACGGCGCTTTTGTTATGTTGTGAATGAGCTGATCGACATTCGGCATACACTGATTGTGATGATTTGTCGGTCGCCATGTCATGAAATTCTCGGGGAAGAGGAATGATGATGTGGGCTCTACCGCGCGGCTGTATACAAGTCCGGCGACCCTCATGGCATTGAGCGTGTCATCGCTCCATGTGCCGAAGGGAAAAGCAAGACCGCGGACAATCTGACCGCTTGCCTTTTCGAGAGAGAGGCGACAGCTCATCAGCTCGTCATACTGCGCCTTCGGTGTGAGAAATTCGAGATGCGGGTGCGTTACAGTATGGCAGGCTATTTCGTGTCCCGCGTAGACTGTGGGCACATCCTTTGCCTGAAGCCAGTTGTTCGGGTTGTCAAATGAGCCTGAAATAAGGTTGAAGGTGCCTTTTATACCGTATTTATTGAATATTTCAATGAGCTTGAGGTCGGTATCGGGACCGTCATCATAGCTCATTGTAACGATATGCTGTTTTCCGTCTTTGAATCTGTCTGTTCTTATCATTTTGATTACCTCTCTTTTAAAAAAGAAATTAAATTCGCAATTATGATAAGTATATCACAAAAAGAACGAAAATGCAATGCTTATTCCGGAAGTTTTAAAGTTGTTAATTATTTTCAAATACGCTTGACATTACGTCTTAAAAGGGGTAAAATAACAGGCGAAATATAAATTCAGGGAGGAAATGCCATATGGCTATTTCGGGAAAAAGAATGTATTCCATGCTGGAAAAGCTTGGGTTTGTGAGACTTTCCACCTTTGACGGCGAGAAGAAAGGCGCTGAGATTATCTCGGAGGAGATAAAGGCGATAACGGGGAACGAACCGAAAATCGAAAAATTCATGGCGCCGAGATATGAGATAAAAAAGGTGAAATTTGAGATAACGGAGCCTTTTTGCAAAGAAATCGAAGCGACAGGCTACGGCTTCTCGGGCAATGCCGCCAAAGACGGGCTTGAAGCTGATTTTAAATATATCGAGGGTTTTGACGATATCGACCTCGCAGATGTAAAGGGCAAGATAGTCCTTATCGCGGGCGGCGTGGGCTATTCTTCATATGAAAAGCTCGTAAAGGCGGGTGTTGCCGGTTTTGTCTGCACCTGCGGAACATTCCTTGATAAGGATGAGGAAACCGATATGGACGAGCGTATGCTCCGCGCAAAGCATCTCGAAGCGGGGCAGATCCCGGGCGTCTGCATTAAGATAAAGGATGCGCTTGAGCTTGTCCCCATGCATCCGACAAAGGCAAAAATCACTCTTGAGCAGGAAGAAGGCGAGGCGGAATCGCAGAATATAGTTTATGATGTTGTCGGAGAGAAATATCCCGAGGAGGTCGTGGTCTATACCGCGCATTATGATTCCGTGGTGTTCTCCGAGGGCTATTTCGATAATTCATCGGGCAGCGCGATGCTTCTCGAGCTTCTCCGCCACTATACGGAGAACGCGCCGAAGCGTACGGTTCGCTTCATCTGGTGCGGCTCGGAGGAGCGCGGGCTTCTCGGAAGCAAGGCATATATCGCCGCTCACGAAGCCGAGCTTGAAAAAATCCGTCTCTGCATAAATATAGATATGGCAGGTCCTATCCTCGGCAGAGATGCCGCTGTCGTCACGGGCGAAGAGAGCCTTTGCCATGCGCTGACGTATCTCTATAAGGAGCTTGGTTATCCTATGAGTGTAAATCAGGATATCTATTCTTCGGATTCCATTCCTTTTGCCGATAAGGGTATCCCGGGCGTAAACTTCATGCGTCGCGCCGCCGCAGGCTCTTCGCAGATACATTGCCGCCACGATGTTATATCCATTCTTTCAGGCGAAAGCCTTGAACGCACGGCAAACTTTGTCGCTACATTCTCGGATAAGGTTGTGAACGCCGCTTTCTTCCCGATAGACAAAAAAGTGCCCGACAATATCGTTGAGAAAGTCGACAAATACCTGATGAAAAAGAAATAATACAAAAGTATAATATACAAAAAAGCCTCTTCCTGCCAAGGGAAAAGGCTTTTTCATGAAAAGGAAGATAAAATGCTGGAGCTACTTGATAAAAAAGATTTTGACGAGGTTTATGCCATAATGGAAGCGAGCTTTCCGGAGACGGAAATCCGACCGAGAGAGGAGCAGTATGCGCTCTTTGATGACCGCGCATATCGTATTCTTGTAAGACGTGAGGAAGGAAATACCGCGGGATTTTTTGCCGTATGGGATTTTCCCGAGGTGCTTTACATAGAGCATTTTGCCGTGGACGGACGACTGCGGGGCGGCGGAATCGGTGCTGCCATGATAGGCGAGCTGAAGGCGCTTTCCGATAAGCCGATATGCCTTGAGGTTGAACCGCCGGAAAACGAAACGGCAAAAAGACGCATCGGCTTCTACGAAAGAAACGGCTTTTTCCTTAATCCGTATCCATATATACAGCCGCCTATTTCGGCGGGTCGCGATGCTATACCGCTGCTTATAATGACCGGCGGCGGATTTATCGATGAGGCAAAATTTGAGAAAATAAAGCAGCTACTGTATACGAGAGTATATAAATATACAGGCGTATAATATAACGATACAATTGTATAAAATAACCGAAAAGGAAGCCTCCGGCTTCCTTTTCGGTTATTTTATCATTAAAATTCAAATTCTGCGCCGTCGTATGAAAGGAGAAGACCGTTTGCGTCGGCTACCGGTTTCATATCGTCGTAGCAGGCGTTTGTTCCGTTGTGAGAAAAGTGGTTTATGCAGAAAAGCGTGCTTTCGCCAGCCGCACCTATCTCAAAGAGGCGCTTTCTAACCTCAAGATTTCGGTCTATAAACATATGCCCGTGATAGCGGACGGTCTTGCAGCCCTCTGTGCAGTCGAGCGAAACATACGAGAGCTTCACACCGCTTTTTTCGAGATAATCCCATGTTTCATCCGGGAAGATATCCGTGTCATGCGCGTAGAGCAGCGCTTTGACGCCTTTCTCGATGAGGTAGATATAGGGATGCACCGTGCCGTGATATGCGCGCAGTGCCGTTACGGTATAGCCCTCGATTTCTGTAGGCTTATACGCTTGTATAAAACTGTAATTTACCGCATTACAGCTGGATTTCGGGACATTCAGGAAAAATGCGCCGGCGTGCTCGGCGTAGTCCTTGTAGACATCTTCGGAGCCGTAGATTGTGAGTGCGGGAGCACCGTCGATATGGGCAAAGCCCGCGCGGCGGTTTGTCATCTCCGAGAGATAGCAGTGATCCTCGTGAACATGGGTTATCAGCAGGGCGGGGATATCCGAAAAATCGATTCCGTAGCGAAGCTCGTGCATATATGAGTCGGCAGGGAAGTCGATGAGGATTTTCCCATCTATCAGTGCCTGCGAGCGCGTACGGATATTTTTTCCGCCGAGCGCTCTTGCGCGATTGCAGTTGTCGCATTTGCAGAACATGGCAGGGATTCCTTCTGCCGCGGCTGTGCCGAGATATTTGATTTTCATAATTTTTCTCCTTTATATTATATCTGAAATGAAATGCTTTACCTCTCTGCGCGAGCGCAGGGTGATTATTTCGGCGGTTTTGCAAGCCGAGAGCCGCTCTTTGATTTTCGGCATGTTTTTCTTTTTGAAATTCCATATATACGAGAGAAACTCTCTGTCTATCTTCTCGGGGCAACCCTCCGCCATATCGGGGCGCGTTTTTCCGCGATAACGGAGCACGCGGCGCATCACACCGAAAAGGCAGGCGAGGCGCGGAAAATCGAGGAAAATCACCGTATCGCATTTTGCAAGGCGCATCGGCAGAGTGCGGGAATAGTTTCCGTCTATTATCCACCGCGGCTTTTCAAGTTCCGCCGCGAGCCGCGCATCGAAATCCTCTCTGTCGGACTCTATCCAGCCCGCATGCCACCAGAGCTTATCGAGATGGACGAGCGGAAGTCCCGTTTTTACCGAAAGCTCAAAGGCAAGCGTCGATTTGCCGGCACCGGGCGAGCCGATGATGAGAACCTTTTCCATAGTGCACCTCCTGCTTTTTTACCCATATGATATCATAAAAAATCCATTCCGTCAATGCTTTTTACAATAAAAAAAGACGGTATTTTTCTGCCGCCGCGAGGATAATATACATCTGTATAAAAGCACAGGTGCGGCGGGGAAACCCTTGCTGCGCCTGTACTTTTATCAAAAATAAAAACTTAAGGAGAAACTTTGCTTATCATATTGCCTTCGGCTCTTCGCCTGCGGGGACAGGGCAGGTATAGCCCTTTGCCGTGGCTTTTTCAAATTCGGCTTTCGCCGATGCGAGCGTTTCGGGTGAGGAAAAAAGGTCTATTGCCGTCGCGGCGAGCACCTTGCCCGCGCAGAGAACTGCCTTGTGACCTATTTCCGTTTTACCGCAGGAGACTATCTGCCATGAGTGCCCGGGAGTGGCATTCGGATATGATGCGACATGTATCTGCACCGTCGGCGTCTGCCAGCTTACATCGCCGACATCCGTCGAGCCGGGAGAGAACGCCGCATCTCCGCCGTAATAAGGGCAGAGGAAGGAATTCATGCTGTGACCTGCGGATTTCTGCATTGCTTCCACAGCTTCCTTTATCGCCTTATCGTATTCTGCGCCGGTGCCGCAGGCTTCCGAAGGAAGCCCTGCCGCGAGCTTATCCGCATAGTCAAGCTCGGCTTGCGTATACTTTGGCGTGCCTGTCTCTGCGAAATTATCGTATGCCAGCTTTTCGAGCGTGTGATTTGATATCGTATCCGCAGTGCCGTCGATGAAAACCTTTTCAAAGGCGGTCTCCGTCATCAGTGCCGCGCCCTCGGCTATTTTGTCCACGCGCTTTGCGAGCGCGACAGCCTCGTCCACATGGGGCGAACGCACCATATAGAGCACCGCGGCATGTGGCTGAACTACATTTGGCGAAAGCCCGCCGCCGTCGGTTATCGCGTAGTGAATGCGCGCGTTGTCCTTCATATGCTCACGCAGAAACTGAACGCCGACATTCATCAACTCCACCGCGTCGAGCGCACTTCTGCCTTCTGCCGGATTGCCTGCCGCGTGCGCCGCCTTGCCCTTGAATTTATAGAGCACTTGAATGCAGGCATTGCAACCGCCTGTTACAACCTCATTGCAGTCGCTTGGGTGCCATGTCAGCGCCGCATCGAGAGAACGCCATATATTTTCTCTTGCCATGAATGCCTTGGATGCGCCGCCCTCTTCACCGGGACAGCCGAAAAATATGACTGTGCCGTCCTTTCCGGTTTTTTCAAGCCAGCATTTTACGGCATAAGCTGCGGCGAGCGAACCCGCACCGAGCATATTATGCCCGCAACCGTGACCGCAACCGTCGGTTACAAGTTCCTTTTGCTCGCAGAGACCGCCGACCTGCGAAAGACCGGAGAGTGCGTCAAATTCCGCGAGTATTCCGATGACGGGCTTGCCGCTTCCGTATGTGCCGGTGAAGGCGGTTTTTATGCCGCAGATGTTTTCTTCCGTTTCAAAACCGAGCTTTTTGAGCATATCTGTATAGAGCGCGGCTGATTGGTATTCCTTGAGCGAAAGCTCCGCATATTCCCATATTTTATCGCTTACTTCGGTAAAAAGAGAAGCATTTTCGTCTATTTTTCCGAGTGCATATTCTTTGATTTTTTCCATCTTTACAGCACCTTACTGAGAAATTCCTTTGTTCTGGGGTTCCGGGGATTGCCGAAAATTTCGTTGGGTGAGCCCTGCTCCGCGATGATACCGTCATCCATGAAGATGACTCTGTCTGATATCTCGCGTGCAAATCCCATTTCGTGCGTTACGATAACGCTTGTCATGCCGCTTTTTACAAGGTCCTTGATAACATCGAGAACCTCTCCTACCATTTCGGGGTCGAGAGCGGAGGTCGGCTCATCGAAGAGCATTACATCCGGCTCCATTGCGAGCGCACGGATGATGGCGATACGCTGTTTCTGACCGCCGGAAAGGGTGGAGGGATAGACATCTGCCTTATCCTGAAGCCCGATTCTCGCGAGCAGTTCCATCGCTTTTGCCTCCGCCTTTGCGCGAACCTCGGCGGGCGCATCGGGAAGCGGAAGCGGCGCTTTCTTTTCTTTTGTGAAAATATTGGAGAGCGCGATTATTCTGTTTTTGCGCTTTGTTTTTTTGTAGTTGGATATGCCGATTTTTACAGGGGCAAACATGATATTTTCCTTGACGGATTTATTGCCGAAAAGATTGAACTGCTGGAAAACCATGCCCATTTTTCTGCGGGCGAGGTTGATATCTATGCTGTTTTCGGCGAAGGTCTTTTTCATCAGGCGACGGTAAGCCTTGCCCTCGGCATTATGCTTTTCCCGAAGGAGATCCTCTTTCTTTATCTTACCTATTGCATCGGCATCGTTCATGCCGGCGGCTATGAGCTTGGCATATGTTTTGGAGGCGCGGATGATATCAAAATGCAGATAGGGGTCAACGGGAGTGAGCAGCTTGCCCTCCATCCATACTTCTCCGAAAGTCGGATGCTCGAGCAGGTTCATGCAACGCAGAAGCGTGCTTTTTCCCGAGCCGGAGGGACCGATTATCGATATCGCTTCACCCTGATTTATCTCTGTGGAAATGCCCTTGAGCACATGGAGCGAATCAAAATCCTTGAAAACATTTTTTATCTCAAGCATGGGATTTCATCCTCCTTTCGAAGACTTTGAGTATTTTGGAAAGAATGAATGTAAGCACGAAGTAAATCACGCCGACTATCATCAGGGTAGGCAGGGAATTGTGCGTAACGCCGACGATATTTTTATATACCGTCATCAGCTCGCCGACAAAGAATGTGGAGGCAAGCGAGGTTTCCTTGATTATGGTGATAAATTCATTGCCGAGTGCGGGGAGGATATTTTTTATCGCCTGAGGGAGGACGATACACTTCATCGTCACGCTCTGCGTAAGACCGAGACTTCGGGAGGCTTCCGTTTGCCCTTTGTCCACGGATTCTATGCCCGAGCGGATTATCTCGGAAACATACGCCGCGCTGTTGATAACGAGAGCAATCGCGACGCAGGTGAAAGCCATGAGTTGCGCGTCTACCTGATTGAGCGAGGGAAAGAACATCGGCACGATGAAGTAGCCTATGTAAAGCTGAAGCAGGGTAGGTGTGCCGCGGACTATCTCGACAAAAGCCGTGATGATGCCGCGAAGCGCCCTGAAGCGCGACATTTTTCCGATGGAGAGAAGCGAGCCTATCAGCGTGCCGCCGACGACTGTTATTATCGAGAGAACCAGCGTATAGCCGATGCCTTTTACGAGAAAGACATACCAGTATTTCGCGAATATGGTTCCCATATCCTTTATAATATCAAGAAAATTCAAAAGTTTTCCTCCTTAAATTTACCCTTAAAGCCGCCCCAACCTACGGTTGAGGCGGCTGTTATTTTAGATTTTTGTTATTCGGTTATCTTGTTTCCGTTATCGTCGTAGCCGAGCTCGTCCTTTGTCTTGATGCCTGAATAGATCTGGCAGGCTTCGTACCAGCCGTCATATAAGCCGGCATTCATTGCCTTTGCGAGAGCGGCATTTACCTTTTCCCAAAGCTCGCTGTTGTTCTTGTTTACAAGAATGACATTGTTTTTGTATTTCTCTTCGATTTCAAATTCAAAGCCGGAGAAATCAATCGAGTCCTTGTTATCTGCGATGAACGCATCACCGTTGCCCTTTGCAACTGCGAGAGCATCGATATTACCTGTCTTGAGTGCCGTAACAAGATCGTTGAGGTTGTCCATCTTGACTATCTGAGCGCCTGCGGGAACGAGCTGTTCCGTTACGAGAAGCTCCTGAAGAGAGCCGCCCTGAGCGCCTACCTTGAGTCCGCTGAAATCCGATGTCTTTGTGAGCTTGCCTGCGTTAGCTTTTTTTGTGATTACAAACTGCTTTGTTTCGTTTTCACCTGCTTTGTACCAATCGGTGATAAGGAATGTTTCGGTACGCTCTGCTGTCCATGAGAAGCCCGAGATGGCGAGGTCTGCACTGCCTGTCTTGACTGCTGCCATGCATGCGTCAAAGCTCATCGGCTTGATAACGAGCTTCATGCCGAGCTCTTTTGCGATGTAGTTTGCAAGAAGAATGTCGAAGCCTACATACTGGTCCTGACCGCTCTTTGCGATGTCCACAAACTCCATGGGAGCGAAGTCGGGAGATGTTGCAACTGTGAGTGTGGGGAGACTGCTGTCTGTCTGCTTGTACTGATTAAGATATTTGGTGTATGCCGCATCGAGCGACTCCTCTGTCTTACCGCATGCGGTCATAGCGAGGCAGCCGAAAATAAAAGCGACTGCAAAAAGAATGGCGAAAAGTTTTTTCATTGTGTTGTTCCTCCGTAAATTTGGGTTGGTTTTGTTTACGGGCTTATCATACACCTTTTCCATCGATTTGTCAACCGCTTTTTGAATATTTATTTAAAAAATCTTAAAAAATACGCATATTTTCTTGAAAATTGCATATTTTATCGCATAAATCTTGATTTTATGCAAAAAAGTCCGCGATTTTGCATACCGTACCCGCTCCAAGAATGAGAATAATATCATTTTCGCCTGCGAGAGCGCGGAGTATCTCGGCGCATTTTGCATAATTTTCCGCATAATATCCGTTCTTTATACATTTTGCCATAGCCTGCGAGGAGATGCCGAGCGTATCTGTTTCGCGCGCCGCATATACATCGAGCATGACTACAGCGTCGGCTTCCGACAGCGCGGCTATAAAATCGTCGTATAGCGCATATGTCCGCGAATATGTATGCGGTTCAAAAGCGCATATCACTCTGCCGGAGCAGATTCCGCGCGCGCAGGCGATGGTGGCTTCTATCTCGTCGGGATGATGCGCATAGTCTATATATATATCCGCGCCGCCGACGCTTCCTTTATATTCAAAGCGACGGGAAATGCCGGAGAAGGACGAAACGCCCGCGGATATTTCTTTATATGTCAGAGAGTACATATCGCCTGCGGCACAGGCGGCGAGCGCATTATAAATATTATGCGCACCCGGGACGGAGAGGGAAATATCGGCTATCTTCCGCTCTCCGCGCATGACGGAAAAGGAGGCTTTTCCTTTATTATATGCGATGTTATCGGCGCGATAGTCGAGATTCTCTCCCGTTATGCCGAATGTGACGCGATGCGTGCAGGCGGCTGTCGCCGCGAGGGTATTTTCATCGTCGCCGTTCACGAGAGCCGCGCCGCCGCAGTTTACTGCGATATCGGCGTATTTTGCAAAGGAAGCTTTTATCTGCTCAATGCCCGAAAAATAGTCGGTATGGTCAAGTCCGATATTGAGTATCACGGCGAGCGTAGGGAAAAAGTGCAGGAAAGAATCCATATATTCGCACGCCTCGAAAATGAAAAAGTCCTTGCCGCCTAATCTGTAGGCGCCGTTCATATCGCTCATCTCCGCGCCGGAAACGACGGTCGGATTTTTTCCTGCCGAGAGAAAAAGATGCGAAATCATGCCCGTGGCACTCGATTTGCCGTGCATGCCGGCAACGCCGATTCTCGCACGGTAGTTTTTCATGATATCGCCGAGGAGCGTCGCCCTGTATATAATAGGAAGATTTTTGCGCCTTGCCATTGAAAGCTCGGGATTGTCGGCATGTATGGCACCTGTATATACCACGGCGTCATAGCCCTCGATATTCTTTTCATCATGCCGCGGGAAAACGGGAATATCTGCGGCTTTCAGTTTATCTGTGAGCGCACTTTCGGCTCTGTCCGAGCCTGCGACATCGTAACCTGCCTCCTTGCAGATAAAGGCAAGAGAGGACATACTTATCCCGCCTATCCCTATGAAGAATATTTTTTTTGCATTGCCGAGGCAATCTATCTTATGCAAGCTCATGGGAAAATCTCCTCAGAAATCGCCCGAAAGCGATGTTTTTTTCGGATTTGTTAAAATATTTATTACTTCTAATTTGTATAATGTTCACATTTGCGCTGTATAATAGAGCCATAGACAAAAAGTTCCAACTTGGAGGTTTAAAAAATGATCATCACAGATGTAAAAATCAGAAAAACTTTTGAAGAAGGCCCTATGAAGGCTATAGTATCCGTTACATTCGATAACGAGCTTGCGCTTCATGATATCAAAGTCATAAATGCTCGTGAAAAGCTCTTCGTTGTTATGCCCAGCAGAAAGAATCCCGACGGTACCTTCAGAGATATCGTTCATCCCATCAATGCCACGGCAAGACAGAACCTCGAATCAGCCGTTATCGCCGCTTATAATGAGTACATCGCTACAGAGGCTCTCGAAAAATCCGAGGCAGGCTCAGCCGCAGATACCCTTGCATACTGATATATACCGGATAATCGCTCCGAAGGCGCAAGCCTTCGGAGCATTTTGTTTATCAGTATCCGAATTTTCCGCTGAGACTGTCATCGTTTTCTATCCAGTCCGATACGCGATATACCGTGAAGTCTGTCGGCGTATTACGGACGATGACGGTTTCGATACCCGCGTTTATCACCTGACGCTTGCACATCATGCATGAGCAGGTATCGGGAACAAGTTCACCCGTTTTCGCGTCCTCGCAAGCCATATAGAGCGTGGCACCGAGCATCTGATCGCGCGCGGCGGAAATGATGGCGTTTGCCTCCGCATGGACACTGCGACACATTTCATAGCGTTCGCCGCGGGGAATATTCATCGCGTCGCGCATGCAGTAATTGAGGTCGTTGCAGTTTTTGCGTCCTCTCGGCGCGCCGTTGTAGCCTGTCGAGATAATGACATCGTTTTTCACTATTATCGCGCCGTAACGCTTACGCAGGCAGGTGCTTCTCTTTGATACCGTCTGCGCAATATCGAGATAATAATTTTCCTTGCTTGTTCTTTCCATCATTTTTCATCTCCTTTGTTTTTTATACTTTCAAATATGTTCCACGGGAAGATTTCCGGCGGGCTCGCACGGAAAATATGCTCGCTTTCCGAAGCGGGAAAATCCGCCTCGTATGACCAGAGCGCGAGAGGTGCTTTTGTTTTGCTTCCGTATTTTCCGTCGCCGACTATCGGGAAGCCCATATGCGAGAGCTGTGCGCGAATCTGATGCGTCCGCCCTGTGAAAAGACGCACATCAAGAAGGGAATATTCTGTGCCGCCGGAAAATACTGTCTCTTTTTGAGTATATTCCAGAACTGCTTTTTTTGCGCCTTTTACCGAACTTTCGACAATAGCGCTTTTCCCCGAATATTTATCGAAAATGAGAAAATTCTCAAGCCTTGCCGCACTTTTTTCGGGCTTTCCCGCAACTACGGCAAAATATCGTTTGATAAAGCAGCCGTCGGCGGCGATTTTCGCAAACTTTGCCGCGGCGGCGGAACTTTTTGCATACAGCATGACGCCGCCCGTCACCTTATCGAGCCTGTGAACGGGAAAAATGTCGCTTCCTGTCTGCTTCTTCAGCAGTGCAGTCATGTCTTCGCCGCCGCTGTTGTCGCTCTGCGACGAGATTCCCGCAGGTTTGACGGCGACTATGAAATTTTTATTTTGAAAAAGAATATCAATCATGATCAGAGCGAGAGCAAGTATTCCGCTATCGCATGGGCGAGCAGGGCGTGTCCCGCATCGTTGAAATGAAGTCCGTCGGGCATATATTTTTCGCGCGTAGCGGCGTTGCTCGGATCGAGCGCGAGTTTTTCCGCCATGCGGCAGACCGGAATGCCGAAGCGCGCGCCGCTTTCCTCTATGATTTTCACATAGCCGGAGAGGGGAAGCGCATCCGGCTTTTTCATCGGGCGCGATGAGGGAATGTCATCTGTGTGCCTGTCGATAAAGCAGTGTGCGGGAGTGAAAAACACTATCTGTGCCTTCGGGAATGTATTTATCAGGAAATTCATGAGAAAATTCACGCCGCCGCAGAATGTAGCGGGAGTTTTATCCGCCTGCGTGCCTATCGGTGCATCGCCGTGAATATAGTCGTTTATGCCGCCGAAAACGACGATGATATCGGATTCGGGTGCGATATCGTAGGCTCTGCCGCAGAAGCAGAGGTCATGGCGAGGCTTTTCGGATGGCACACTCTGATGTGCTATCCGCGTTCCGCCGACGCCGTAATTATGTACTGAAGCTCCGTATTCGCTCGCTATAACATTGTCAAAGCGGCAGTTTGCCCTGTCCTCTACCATATATCCCTCGGTTATGCTGTCGCCGAGAAAGCTGATTATTTTATTTTTTATTTCCATTTAACTACCTTCTGTAAAAGAATATTATTATATATAATACCATATAAAATCGTGTAAGTCAATAAAAAGCACTTTTTATCATATTCACTTTTTCTCTCGCCGAAATCCGTCTCTGCCGTACGGATGTACGGCGACGAAACGGATATTCGACGATTCTGCGCATTTTTATCTATTCCCAAATCGGGAATGCTAAAAAAGTGCAGACCGAAAAGGATTATTATACATAATTAAAGTTTTCGCCCGCATGGCTTAGAATTTGCTATTGTGCAAATCAGCCAACGGAAACCAAAAATCTTTGACAAAGCAGACAAAAAAATTGTATTTCGGGGAGAAAATTTCCGATTTGCAATTTAAATCTTGCAAATTTTATAAATCTTTAATTTTTGTGTTGATTTTAAACGGCGGATATGATAAAATAAATCTGCATTAGTTGTTTTTTGCCTTTTTGGCAAGAAAATCTATAAAAAAACGGGAACAATTTATGTCAATAATTGAATTTATAAGTCGGGCTGTGCAAAATCCGATGCTTCTTGTAGCATCGGTTCTGACGCTCGGTGTTATTCTGGTGAACGGATGGACGGATGCGCCGAATGCCATAGCAACCTGCGTTTCGACAAAGGCGATAGGCGTGCGCAAAGCTATCGTGATGGCGGCGGTTTTCAATTTCTTCGGCGTGCTTGTCATGACCTCGCTCAATCATTCCGTTGCCATGACCATATATAATATGGTCGATTTCGGCGGCGATGCGCATCTCTCGCTCATTGCACTCTGCGCCGCAATGGCGGCTATAGTGATATGGGCGACGGCGGCATGGTATTTCGGCATACCGACAAGCGAGAGTCATGCACTCATAGCCGGTCTTTCGGGTGCGGCAGTCGCTATTCAGAACAGCTTTTCCGGCATAAACGGCAGGGAATGGATCAAGGTAATCTACGGCATTGTGCTTTCCACGGTGCTGGGCTTTACGCTCGGCTTTCTCTCCGCAAAGCTGACGGTGCTTCTTTTCCGCGACAAAAACAGACTGAAATCGGAAAAATTTTTCTCGGGCGCACAAGTCGCGGGTGGAGCGGCAATGGCTTTCATGCACGGTGCGCAGGATGGGCAGAAGTTTATGGCAATATTTCTGCTCGGTGCGGCTTTTTCAAGCGGGCAGACCGAGGCGTCCTCTTTTAATGTGCCGATATGGCTGATGGTGGTATGCTCACTCGTGATGGGTCTCGGCACCTCTATAGGCGGCTACCGTATAATAAAATCAGTCGGCATGGATATGGTGAAACTCAAGCCATATCAGGGCTTTGCGGCAGATCTCTCCGCCACGCTCTGCCTGCTTTTCTCTTCACTTACCGGAATTCCGGTAAGCACCACGCATACAAAAACGACTTCAATAATGGGCGTTGGTGCGGCGCGGAGAATGAGCAATGTAAACTGGGGTGTCGTCAAGGATCTTGTGCTGACATGGGTTTGCACGTTCCCCGGATGCGGAATACTCGGATTTCTCATGGCAAAGCTCTTTTTGCTGATATTTGCATGAGCGGCAAAGCGTTTTAAAAATGAATTCATTCCGAAAAGGAGATAATTATGGCAAAGAACAGAAACGATTATTTTGAGCTTGTGAAAACTCAGGTGAGTTATTGCGTGCAGGCTTCGGTACTGCTCGAAGATATACTCGGCAGTTACGCTACCTGCAATCTTGAGGAACAGCGCGAGCATATGCATGATATCGAGCATAAAGCCGACGAAATCCATCACGATATCCTTTCGTCGCTTTCCGCGGAGTTTATCACTCCCATAGATCAGGAGGATATTCTGCGGCTCGTGCAGATAATAGATGATGTTACTGATGCACTTGATGAGGTTGTGTTGGAATGTCATATGTTCCATATCGCAGAGCTGCCGCAGGGCGTGCATGCTTTCGGTAAGATAGTGAACCGCTGCGTAAAAGCACTCTATGAGGCGGCAGGCGAGCTGAAAAGCTTCAAGAAGCCCGAAAAGCTCCGCTCGCTTCTCGTGCAGGTGAATACTATCGAGGGCGAAGCCGATGCGGCTTATTCGGAGGCGATATATAAGCTTTTCGGTGAGGAGACGGACGCGAGAAAGCTGATAGGAGGGAAGGCGGTTTATGACTGCCTCGAAAATTGCTGTGACCTCTGCGAGCATGCCGCCGATGTTATAGACCAGATAATAATCAAAAATACATGAAGGACTGCGAAAGAGCAGACCGAAAAAGGCAGGGGACTCCTGCCTTTTTTCATAATAATATTTTTGGCTCTTTGTCAATAGTTCGGGTGAAATAAATCCGAGAAGTAAAGAGACAACAAACAAAGACCGTACCTGCAGGTACGGTCTTTGCTGCGGAAATCCGCATTGTTAACTTTTTTAATCGCAGGCTATACTCCTCAGCCGAGAACTCTGACGGAAGCAGCATCTGCTTTATTTACGAAGGAGATACAGGTATTGCCCGCATTGAGCTTGAGGGGTGTACCGTCTGCATATGTGAGAACGAGAGGCGTTGTTTCGCCGGATTTGCTCCATCTGATCTCGATAGCCTTGCCTTCGCTTATATACATACCTGTGCCGCTGCCGATAACAACGATATCAGCGAGGTTGGGATCCTCTTTTGTGCCGGTATAGTTTGTAACCTGAGTATTGAGAGTGATAAGATTTTTGAAGGAGAGCTGTTCGCCTGTCACGGCATCCTTGTGGGCACTGCCGTCCTGATTGCGGTAGTATCTGCCGTTTGTATATGTGTACTCAACATTTTTGCTTCCCGTTGCTTTTTCGAGAGAGAAGGAAACGATAACTCTGTTTGCTGTCTGTGCATTCGGCATATTTGCGGATGTGCCGTATGTCATGAAGCTGAGACTTTCGCTCTTTGAGCGGTCTGCACTGAAGCCCTTGACATATGTGCAGAGACCATATTTGAGGGTGTCCTTGAAAGCGCTTGATACGAAAAGCGTATCCCACTGGAGATCCTTGCGAGCGCCGTAATTCTTGATAGTGCCGTACTTTTTGCCGCTTTCAGCCTGAGAGAAGCGAGCCTCATCCTTGGTGTTTACATATCCGTAGTAAATTTTGCCCTTGGAAGAAATATAACGGCCGTAAAGTCTTTCGGCTATGGAAGCGAAGAGCTCGTTTGTGGAGGGAGAAGCTACTATAGCGCCGCTGTGACAAACGAGGATGGCGTCATGGTTGAACGCGCTGAAGATATGATAATCTCTGCCGGAGCGGAGATTGCATATCGGGTTGAGATCGTCATAATCCGCAATGACAGCCATGAAACGGGTGATACCGGGAGCTACGAGACCCTCATAGAGGATATCGGCCTGAGTAAGACCGGACTGACGGGGATAAGCGAACTGGATATTGTCAACAATGACAGCTATCGGACGCTTTGCGGAAACATCTTTCTTGCAGGGAAGACCTGTAAGAGGATTTGTATATTCGCCTGACGGGGGAACTACGGGTTTTGTGGACGAAGCCGTTGTAGAAGTATCATTTGTAGCGGTTGTTTCGCTGCTTTTTGTTGTTTCAGATGATGATGTGCTGTCTCCGGATGTAGGGATGGTCCATACGGGATCCGTGGTGGTCTGGGTCGGATCTGGCTGTTTCTTACCGCAGCCGGATACTAAGCAACCTACTGCCACAAGGGCAATAACGAGAGCAAAAACCACGATTAACTGTTTAAATTCTCTTTTCATTTTTCCAACTCCTGTTTTTTTGTATCACGAGCGATACCTTAATACAATTGTATTATACCACTCTTTTGCTCAATTGTCAAATCTTTTCTTAAAGAAAAGCATAAAATTATTCCGTCATTTTTTGTGCGATTTTTTCAATTCCCGCAATTTTACGAAAAAATCCGATAAAAGACGGGAACATTCTTCCTCCATCAGTCCGCCCGTCACCTCGGGCTTATGATTGTAGCCGACTGCAAGAAGGTCTGTCTTTGTACCGAGGGAGCCTGCCTTTTCATCCCGCGCACCGAAAAAAACGCGCCTGATGCGGGCATTTATTATCGCGCCCGCACACATCGGGCATGGCTCGAGCGTGACATAAATATCGCATTTATGCAGTCGCCAGCCGCCGAGTGTACGGCAGGCTTCGTCTATTGCCTTGATTTCGGCATGACAAAGCGCATTTTTGTCTGTTTCTCTCGTATTGCAGCCTCTGCCGACTATCACACCGTCGCATACGACAACGGCACCGACAGGCGTTTCGAGCAGAGCCTCCGCTTTTTTCGCCTCTTTTATCGCTTCGAGCATAAATTTTTCTTCCATATGCGCCTCACTTGAAAAAAATCTGATGCACCATGGCTGAAATGACATACAGCAAAAGCACGGGAGAGAGCATCTCCGTTGCACCTGTTTCGGCATCCTGCGCCGCTTCTTTTTTCAGTGCACGCAACAGACGCGGCATCGTTATCAGGGTTGCCGCGAGACATACGGCGGCAAATGAAAGCGTCACTATATTGCAGGTGCGCACCGTGCAGAAGGTTGAGAGCACACCGGAGGCATAGGCTGTCAGATTGTTGAAAAAATGCACAGCCATAACAATGACAAACGAGCCTGTTTTCAGATAGGCGGCTCCGAGAATAAGACCGCAAACGAAGGTGTAAGGAAATTTTTCCGCCGAGAAATGCATCAGCGCAAAGAGAAGCGCGGAGATTATCATTGCGGCAGACCTGTTGTATACGGCGAGCTTTCCCGCTATCATGCGGCGCATCAGATATTCCTCGAGAAATGCAGGCATGGCTATCAGCAGTACTGCGGAAAGAATGCGCTCAAGAGAGGTATCCGGAACAGCCGAAGTCTCTGAAGGAAAAATCAGCGAATATGAAAGCCCGAAAAGGAATATCGCCGTAAAGCTTGCGACAAAAACCGCAAAATATTCCGAGCCGCAAAATGAGATATGGCACGAATAGTCCTCGAGAGCGAGCTTTTTGCCGCCGAATTTCATTATGAGTATCGGTATGCCGAGCCGAAGCACGGTAAACAGTATGGAAATGCCTACCTTGAGAGCGCCTTCAAGCCCCGAAAGTATAACGGAGCTTGCAATGTGGAGAAGCATGTGGCACAGCATTGCCACCGCCGCAAGCGAAGCTGTCGTTTTTGCTTTGTTTTTCAATTCGCACCTCCCCGACTTTCTTTTCTATAATATTATCATAAAACCGCATTTTTGGCAATATGATTTTTAATTTTATTAAAAAAAGCGTAAAAATACAAAAAAATCGGGGCTTTTTGTATTGAAATTCCGCGCCCGAAACGCTATAATAAATATGTTAAATAAAAAAATAATTCCACAGGAGATTTTTTCTTATGAACGGATACAAATGGTACGGACATTTCGAGGGCGACGGTTCCACCTTTGTGATAACGGAGCCGGAGACTCCCCGCCACTGGTATAATTATATGTATAATGACGAGTATGTCACCTTCACATCGCAGGTCGGCTTCGGCGAGGGCTTCGCGCAGGACGATATGGGCAGAAGGATACCGCTCCTCTCAAACAGAAATATTTTCATCTGCGACGGCGGACAATCATGGAGTGCCTTCGGTCTGCCGATAGGCTACGGCTACACCGATTTTTCCTGCGCTCACAGCAACGGAAGCAGTGTCATCTCACTTTTATATAATGATGTAAAGAGTGCTGTCCGCATTTTCGTGCCGAACGAGGGTAAATACGAGATATGGAGTGTAACACTAACAAATAATTCCGATAAGGCGCGCGTCCTGAAGGTTATTTCCTATGCAAAGACCGAGCTGGATGATCCTTACAAGCCGCAGGGCTACAATCTCGCATGGGGCGGCTTCAATAAGGCGAAAAACGCCGTTTTTGGCAGGTATTATATGCCTTTCTACAGCAAGCGCAACCGTCCGGTTTGGGGCTATATGGCTTCCTCCGAGGAGGCAACCGGCTTTGATGCGAGAAGAAATGCTTTCATCGGTCCTTACGGCGACGAGCAGCATCCCGTCGCTCTGCGCAAGGGAAGCGGTTGCACCGGAAGCGACTGCAATTCCGAGAAGCTCTGCTATGTTCTCGAAAATACGCTGACACTCGGCGCGGGCGAGAGCAGGACGGTTCATTATATAGTCGGCGCGGCACTCTCCGAAGATGAATTTTTACGCCCCACTGACGAATCCGTTGCGAGCGAATTTGCCTCTATGGAAAAGAAATATGCGCTCCGCCTGCATGATGTCGAGATAGAGACGCCTGTTGAGCATCTCAATTATCTCTACAACGGCTGGCTCCGTTATGCCACGGATATGGGCAGCCGTTGGGCACGCGTGCGTCACAACGGTTATCGCGATATGACCAGCGACACGGAATGTCTCGCCGCGATAAATCCCACGCTCGCATGGGAGCGCATGAAGCGCGTGCTTTCCTATCAGTATGAAAACGGCTATGCGCCGAGAACGATAATCGGCGGCAATATCGCCGACAGAAATTTTGCCGACAATACCGTATGGATGACCTTTGCCGTTCATACGATAATCCGCGAGCTGGGCAAGCCCGAGCTTCTGCTCGAAGAGGTCAGGTTCAATAACGGCTCGTGCGGCTCCGTTTACGAGCATATACGTCGCTCCGTGGATTATCTCTACAATTTCCAAGGCTTGTACGGTCTTGTCCGCATATGGGGCGGCGACTGGAATGACTGCGTAAACTATGCGGGTCTGGGCGGAAAGGGCGTTTCCGTATGGCTCTCGATAGCATGGGTACGCGCCGCGAAAATGCTCGCGGAAATCGCCGACTGGCTCGGCAAGAGCGCGGATGCCAAGCTTGCGCGCGAGCGTGCCGCAATCATGGAGCGCCGCATAAACGAATACGGCTGGGACGAAAAGGGCGGCTACTATATTTACGCCCGCACCGATGACGATATAAAGATGGGTGCTTCCGACTGCGAGGAGGGCAGAATATTCCTCATTCCTCAGCTCTGGTCTGTTTTCGCCGGCATGGGCGAGCGAGCCACGGAAGCTATGGATAAGGCGGAGGAGATACTCGAGACGGATCTCGGCATACGCCTTGCTTATCCCGCATATTCTCATCAGTACAGCTATATCGGCTCCATGGCGGAAAAGATGCCCGGCGTTCAGGACAACGGCGGTATCTATCTGCATCCCTCCGCATGGAAGCTTGCCGTGGACAGCATCCTCCGCCGTCCCGACCGCGTGGAGGAGGGCATAAAGAAGATGCTCCCCTCAGATACGGATTATGCCGTAAAATGCGGCGAGCCTTATGCGATGTTCAATTCTTATTTCGCGCCGGAAACGGGCTACCGCGCAGGCACGCCCGGTCAGAGCTGGAGAACAGCATCAAGCTCATGGATGCTCAAGAGTATCACGGAGTATGTTTTTGGTCTGCACGCGGAGCTTAGTGGTCTGCGCATAGATCCCTGCCTGCCGCTCTCATGGAAGAACAGCAAAATAACAAAGGTATTCCGCTCCTGCCGCTATGAGATAACATTCCTCGGAAACGGAGAGGGAAGCGATGTCCTCGCCATGGAGATAAACGGAAAGCCCGCAAGCTGTGAAAACAATATTATTCCCGCAGTCGCAGGGGAGACACTCAGGATTACCGTTCATCTCGGAAGGAAATAATCATGGCTAAGCTATATTTCAAATACGGCGCGATGGGTTCATCGAAATCCGCGAATGCGCTGATAACAAAATTCAATTACGAAGAGCGCGGCATGCGCGTCTGGCTGATCAAGCCCGCTACCGACACACGCGACGGAGAGGGACTTATTGCCTCACGTATAGGTCTCTCGGCAAAAGCGGATATCATCTCTCATGAGGAGAGCATAATCGCCCTGCTCGATAAAATGAGCGGGATTGATGTCATAATAACGGACGAATGCCAGTTTTTCACTCCGGAACAGATAGACGAGCTGCGCGAGATAGTAAATTTCCGCGATATTCCCGTGCTTTGCTTCGGACTGCGCACAGACTTCATGACGCATCTTTTTCCCGGAAGCAGGCGGCTTCTTGAGGTTGCCGATTCGATAACGGAAATAAAAACCATCTGCTCCTGCGGCGCAAAGGCTATAGTCAATGCGCGAATTGATTCCGAAGGTCATGTGATAACCTCGGGCAGTCAGGTTTTCATAGGCGGAAACGACAGCTATGTCGCCATGTGCCATAAATGCTGGTCGCGAGCGATAAAAAGCGGCGAAAAGGTAAAATAACATATCGTGACAACATATCGCAAAATGCCGCATCGCGGCATTTTGCATATTTGCTTATATTTATTCAAGGAGAAACATCATGAAAAAATCTTATGAAACAGAGCTTCCCGAGGGATATTCGGAGGCATATACGGTCGATGCCAAAAACGGCAGAACCGTGCTTATCATGAATCTCGCCTGCCTTGCGATAACGGCGGCGATAATCGCCATTGCATGGCTTATCATCAAGCCGAACAATTACTTTGAAAACTATGACTTTTTGCACAGCATCATTTTTATTGCGGCTATGCTTCTGTATATCGTACTGCACGAACTGACGCACGGAATCGCATACAAGCTGACAACCGGAAGAAAGCTCACCTTCGGCTTTACGCTTTCTGTAGCGTATTGCGGCGTACCGGATATCTATGTCTACAGAAAAGCGGCGATGACAGCGCTCCTTGCACATTTTTTCGTGTTTATTCCCGTCTTTCTCATTCCCTCATTTCTATTTGCAAACGCGTGGGATAAGTTTTATTGCTCGGTGCTTTTCGCCATGCATATCGGCGGATGTGCAGGCGACCTGTATGACACGATATTATATATTTTTAAGTTTCGCTCGCCCGATACGCTGATGCGCGATACGGGACCGAAGCAGACCTTTTACACGAAATAATAAATATAGGCGTACAGCAATTGATATGCCCTCCAAAAGTCAGACACTTCCGGAGGGCATGCTTTTATAGGGAGTGGGAGAGCAAAATCACAAAAGATATACTTTCAGACTTGACTCCCAACCGCCGGAGGGCAAGTATGAACTTAGTTTTTTTATAAACGGTATACGCTGTACTGTACCGATTGAAATGACATATCAATAAAATGAGAAATACCTGCCGAAAACCATATGAACGCAAAAACAGGACTGCGCCGCAGTCCTGTTTTTTTTGTGTCAATAAACTTATTCCTCTTCTTTTGCGAGATGGTTTAGCGTTTTCTTTGCCATTTCCGAGATAGAGACAGTGCCTACGCCGAAGATTGATGTATGCAGTGTGTCGCCGACCTGCGCTGTCCATTCCGCAGGAAGTGCGGCGGCACCGAGCATTACGCCGAGAACAGAGCCCGCGGTTGCCGCGTTACAGTCGGTATCAAAGCCGGGAGTAACAGCCATGCATATTGTCTTGCCGTAGTCCTTTTTACCAAAGAGAAGTGACATTGCCACTATCTCGGCATTGGAAATGGTGTGGCACCAGTCGTGACCGTCTGCCTCGTTCCATCTTGTGCGGATATCGTTCATGCAGTCATCATAGCTCATGCCGCTGTCATAATAGTCGATGATTCTGTTAACAGCCTCATAGAGACGGGAGGTTTTCGGCACATATGCAAGACCGCCGCGGATAACGGATTTGATATCATCCGAGCCGAAAGCGCAGGCTATCATAGCAGAAGCCCACATTTCGCCGTAGATACCGTTTTTCACATGTGAAATGCTTGCATCGCGGAATGCCATATCGGCGGCTGTTTTCGGGTTACAGGGATTGATATAGCCGAAATAGTCGCCGCGTATCTGGGCGCCTATCCATTCGCGGTAGGGATTCTTGTAATGAGCTGATGCCGGCGGAAGATATCCGTTTACAAAGTTGCGGAAAGCAACGCGTTCTGCCGTGCAGTATGCATCCTTGGACTGAAGCTTGAGCCATGCCGATGCAACATCTGCTGCGGTGAACTCTCTGCCGTAATCCTTGATTATTCTGTAGCCGAGAACGATATAGTTTGTGTCGTCGTCAACGGGCATGGCGAGATAATCCTTCGGATATGCGCGCTTGTTTATCGGGAATGAAAGTCCGTTGCAGACCTCCTCTGTCATTTCCTCGCGGTTAAGATATCTGTGAAGCGGATAGTTGCCCGTGCGCTTGAGGATGCAGTCGAGCGTACCTTTGTGAATGCCTTCTACAGGCTTGCCGAGCAGACAGCCGCAGATTCTGCCGAGCCAACCGCCGTGAATTTTATCGAGCAGAGCATCACCGTCGGGGGCTGTGCCTTCACATTTGTAGCCATCGCCGAGCTCGAAAATCTTATCAAGCTCGGAAGGCTCTGTATACTTATAATTGCGTACGGGAGGAGCATTTTCCACAATGCGGAAAATGATGTTTGCCGCATCGTCCTTTTCCGGAGTGTCGGGCATGGAGTTTACCGCATCGAAGAATTTTTCGTAAACGGAAACGTCCTTGCCTTCATCAAGGCACTGACGGTATTCTATAGGGAGCTGCTTGAAATAAGCCTCCCATGTCGGCTGCTTGGAATATGTGGGAAGAGTATTGTGCGTTATGCGGAGAAGCTCTGTATCGCGCGAATCGATACCGCTGAGGAGATAGTCTACGGAAACATCGAAAAACTTTGCTATGGCGACAAGATTTTCAATATCGGGCATGGAAGCGCCGGATTCCCATTTCTGTATAGCCTGACGCGAAACGGAGAGTGCCTCGGCGAGCTTTTCCTGAGAAATGCCGACCTTGGCTCTGAGCTTGTAAACGGTTTCATTGAACAGCATAATTACACCTCATAAAATATATTGGTATGCTCTAATAATACAACCTTGCATCGTTTTTTGCAAGCAATTGTTGTGCACTTTCTTTGACAACTGCAGGTAGCATACAAAATAAGCGCGGAGACTTGATTTTCGCCGATTTTTATGATATATTTAAGGTAAAAAGAGAAAAACAACCGACAGTTGAGCGGAAAAACGCCATATGGTTGAGCAAAAACAACTGTTAATCCCTTAAAACACGCCTTTTTCAGTGGTAAAATAGAGCCATCAAAACGAAAGGAGACATACGGATATGTCACAAACACTTGGTGAAAGAATAGCAAGCTTAAGAAAAAAGGCAGGACTCACACAGGAGGAGCTGGCAGAGAAGCTCGGTATTTCTCCGCAGGCTGTTTCAAAATGGGAAAACGATATTTCATGTCCCGATATCATGAGTATTCCGAATGTGGCAAAGATTCTCGGAGTGAGCACGGATACGCTTCTCTCGGGTGAAGCGGCGGCGCCTGTTTCATATGTTCCCGAGGGGCAGCGCAAGAAGACAGACGATATGTTTATGCGTCTTTTGCTCACGGTTGACGACAGCGACGGAGACAATGTGAAAATCAGGATAAATCTGCCGCTGGGCGTGGTTAAAACAGCACTTGATGCGAATATGGTTTCTTCTGTAGTTAATATCGGAGATAAAGGAAAGCTCAGGGATGTCGATATGAACAAAATCATTTCGCAGGTTATTGAGATGGCAGAGAAAGGGCTCATGGGCAATCTCATGGAGCTGGATGTCGGCGGCGAGGACAAAGTTCATATGGAATTTTTTGTAGAGTAAGCCATGAAAATCAAGATAAAAGATGAGAATAAAACCATAGGCTTTGCTTTGCCGAATGCGTTTCTCCTCGGGTCGCTCGGCGCGAATTTCATCACGCGGAAAATAAATAAAAGCAACGCGAAAAAAGGTATACCCACGCGCGTATCGGCGCGTGATATGCGAAAGATATTTCGCATGCTCCGCCGCGCGAGGAGAAAAGGAAAGCACATTCTCGAGCTTGAGGTCGGGGATGATGTGAAGATAGTGATTTAATAAGCGGAAAACAGGACTGCATCGCAGTCCTGTTTTCTGTTTATTTACGTTCCGTCTGTTTTTTCCATTTCGGAAGCATTGACGCTTCGCGACGTTGGCGGTTATATTCCGATTTCGGATTTACAAACTGACGCCAGTCGAGATCGCCGCGCTCAAGCGCACATATAATCGTCTCCGCGGTGGCTATGTTTGTAGCTACGGGAGTATTGTGTATATCGCATTCGCGGACAAGATCGCTGTCTGTGAGAAGCTCATTGAAATCTGCCGTTGTATTGTTATCACGGAAGTACAGGAGGATATCTATCTCATTATATGCTATTCTGGACATTATCTGGTCTATGCCGCCCTGCCTGCCGGGCAGAAGCTGCTCAATCTCGAGTCCCGTGGCATCGGAAACCATCTTGCCCGTTGCTTTTGTAGCGCATATATGATGCTTTGCCAGAACGCCGCAGTAAGCTATGCAGAACTGAACCATAAGCTCTTTCTTTGCGTCATGTGCTATAATAGCTATTTCCATATTTTTTTCCTTTCGTTGCTTCGGAAAACGGCGTACCGAAGCGTCGTTATTTTATTTCCTTCAGTTTGCGTATATGAGAGAAAAGCGGAACGGATTCGCCGAGCGTTCTTCTCGCGATATTTTCAAAGGCATTTGTAATATTATGAGAGAAAAGCTCATCTGTGAGTGCGCCGTCGTTGCCCGCATAGATAATCTCGGGATCATACGGCACGGCGCCGATAAGCCGCACGGATGCGCTCTCCACCATTTCGAGCACATCTCGCTTTGCTGTCTTCACGCTCCTGCCGCTAAGCTTATTTACGATAAGTCTCATGCGGGAAACGCCCTTGGTATAGAGAAAAGAAGCTGTCCTCTCTGCGGCACGTATGGCGGCACGGGAGGGCGAAACGATGATATACGCCGTATCCGCGACAGAGGCGGAGAGCAAAAGCGGCTCGCCGACGCCACCGGGGGTATCTATGAATATGAAATCGTATCTGCCGCTGTCCCTGTACTCGGCGACGGCGCGACGGAAGGCAAATGCCGTGAATCTGCTGTCAAACGAATACGGTGCGGGGACGAAAAACAGATTTTTGCTTCTTCTGTCCGCGATGACCGCACGCTCGGGCGTTACTCTGCCGAAAATGACATCGCCTATATCATAGAGTGCTTCATCGGAGAGACCGAGCAGGATATCCATGCATCTGTTTCCGAAATCGCAGTCTATGACGAGCACGCGCTTTCCGAGGAGAGCCACCGACATGGCAAGATTGGCACATACGGTAGATTTGCCGACGCCGCCCTTGCAGGAGGTGAAAAGTATCACTTTTGTTTTTGATGAAAGACTTTCGTTTTCCATTAAAAATCGCCTCCCTCACATTTTTCTGACAACTCTTTTATTATTTTATCACCTTGAAGCCTCTTTGTCAACGGAAATGAGTCAAAATATTAAATATGTTGCAAATATCACAAAAAACAAGCGAATATATTATTTAATTATTACTGTCTCCAGTGTAGCAAAGGCTTCTTCTTCGAGAGCGACAACGTCAACTCGCGCTTCTTCGTTTTCGACCTTGTATATCTCGGGCTGGGTGCGCGGATGAGCGGGCGTGAAAACGGTACAGCAATCCTCATAGGGGAGGATGGAGGTCTCAAAGGTATCTATTTTGCGTGAAATTTTTACTATATCTTCCTTATCCATGCCGATGACGGGACGGAAAACGGGCATATTCACCACACTGTCCGTGACGAGGAGCGCTTTCATTGTCTGGCTTGCCACCTGACCGATGCTCTCGCCTGTTATGAGCGCATCGCAGGAAAATTTATTTGCCGTGCGCTCCGCAAGGCGCATCATGAAGCGACGCAGGAGCAGAGTGAAATAGTCCTCATCGCAGTTGTCGCGCAGAACCTCCTGAATATGCGTGACGGAAATGATATGGACTCGGATTTCGCCCGCATAGCCCGCAAGCTTTGCGGCGAGGTCGAGAACCTTTTGTCTTGCGCGTTCGCTCGTGTAGGGGAAGCTCTCAAAATGCATCGCATCTATGCGCACGCCGCGCTTTGCCATCATGAAGCCGGCGACGGGGCTGTCGATACCGCCGGAGAGGAGCAGGAGTCCCTTGCCGTTTGAGCCGGTCGGCATGCCGCCTACGGCGCGTTCCTGACCCGCGCAGATATATGCGGCGAAATCGCGTATTTCAACTCTGACGCAGACCTGCGGTGCGTGAACATCGACTCTGAGCGCGCCGTCCGCGGCTTCGAGTATAGCCGCGCCGACCTCGGCGGATATTTCCGGCGAGGTGAAAGGAAATTTCTTGTCGGAGCGCTTGGATTCCACCTTGAAGGTGCGCACGCCCGATAGATAGGGCATAAACACGGTACCTGCCGCTTTCAGTATGGCATTCATATCCTTTGGCAACTCTATCGCACGGCTGACGGCGGAAACGCCGAAGGTATTCTTTGCCGCCTCGTATGCCCCCGTGATATCGCAGGTTTCCTCGAGCGGCTCGATATATGCCGTGCTCTGTATATAATAAATTTTGAATTTGCCGAACTGCGCCGTGCGGCGTGCAAGCTCATTTTTCAGCAGGTGCTCAAAATGGGAACGGTTGGCTCCTTTGAGCGTAATTTCGCCGTATTTGCAGAGAATTATTTCTTTCATTTGTCATTTTTCCTTTCGGGATGATAAAATTTTCGGGAAAATTTAAAAATCCTATTCCATAAATCGCAAAAATATATTATAATAGACAAAACGGGACTTTTTTCGGCTGTTTTGCCGTGTCCTGAAATCATTATACAATTTTTCCGCACTTTTTTCAATCGTTTTTGAAAAAGAAATAAAGAAAAATACGGAGGTTACCATGAAAAGACTTTACACACTCGATATCGCGGGAGAGGAGCTGAAGCTTCGCAGTGAGGATGATCCCAGATATGTTCAGCATCTGGCGCATGAGCTCTCAAAGAAGATAAACTATTATGCGCTTTCGGGAGCCGGCGTATCAAAGCTTCAGGCGGCTATAGTATGCGCGCTTGACCTGCTCGATGAGAATTACCGTCTGAAATCCCTGATGGAGGATGCTCCGAAAAAGGACTCAAAGAAAACCGACGGCGGCAAGAAATAATGACCGAAGACAGAAACGCCCGCCTGCCTGGGCTTCTCGCTCCGGCAGGCTCCGCCGAGGCGCTTTATGCTGCCGTTTCCGCGGGAGCCGATGCCGTGTATTTCGGCGTCGGCGCTTTCAACGCGCGCATGAATGCGAAGAACCTTGCGGAAAGCGAGCTTGCAGAGGCGACAGCGTATTGCCGCAGGCTCGGCGTGAAAACATATGTCACGCTCAATACGCAGCTCTACGGCGGCGAGGTATATGCGGCGGCGGAGACGGCACGCGGGCTTTACAATCTCGGCGTCGATGCTTTTATTACGGCGGATATCGGACTTGCACGGGTGCTGCGTTCGGCTTATCCCGAGATAGAGATACACGCGAGCACGCAGATGACGGGGCAGAACGAAATGAGTGCGCAGGTGCTTTCGGAAATGGGCTTTTCCCGCATGGTGGCGCCGCGCGAGCTTTCGCTTGCCGATATAAAGGCACTCTGCGAAAAGTCGCCGATAGAGACGGAAATATTTATCCACGGTGCGCTCTGCGTCAGCGCCTCGGGGCAGTGCCTTTTCAGCTCCGTTATCGGCGGCAGAAGCGGAAACAGGGGGCAGTGCGCCCAGCCCTGCCGCCTGCCGTATTCCTGCGGAAAAGGGCAGGGCTATCCGCTTTCGCTCAAGGATCTCTGCCTTGCTTCGCATATGGAGGAAATTATCTCCTCAGGCGTGGCTTCGCTGAAGATAGAGGGCAGGATGAAGAGCGCCGATTATGTTCATGGCGTGGTGAAAATATACCGCCGCCTGCTCGACGAGGGCAGAAACGCAACGGTGGATGAATTGGAGGCTCTCGCGCGGCTGTTCTCGCGCTCGGGCTTTACCGACGGATATTTCACGGGGAAGATTGATTCCTCTATGCTCGGTGTGCGCACCGAGGACGACAAACGCGCGAGCACCGCGCAGGGCGGCGGAAAATATATAGGCGAGCGAAGGCTGCCGCTCCTGATAAGAGCGGAATTTTACGCCGACCGCCCGCCCCTGCTGCACGGCACGGCATACCGCGGCGGCGAGGAGATATGCGTCTCTGTTACGGGTGAAAGCCTGCCGGATGCAGACTATCCGGCGATACCGCAGAGCCGCATAGAGGAAAACCTTACAAAATTCGGTGCTACAATCTACCGCGCACAAAAAACGGAAATAACGGGAGCGGAGAATGCGCATTTTCCGCTCTCGGAGATAAACGCGCTCCGCCGCGCTCTCTGCGGGAGACTCAACGCGGCGTCACTCGGCGAGCGCGAGCCGCTCGAAAAGCGCGATATGCCGAAGGCGGTATCGGAGCCGAAAACGGCACCGGAAAGAAAAATAAATTTTGTGAGCGGGAAAGCAGATGCGCACGGAAAAACGGCATATTTTGTATATGCCGACAGCATAACGGAAGCGGCAAAGGCTTATTTCGAGCGCATTTATGTGCCGCTCATGCAGTATGTGAAGCTGAAAAGCCCCGCGGAAAATATCGGAGTGGCTTTCCCGCCGGTGGTATTTTCGCATGAGTGCGCGGAGGTCATCGCCGCGGCGGAAAAGGCGGCACAGATGGGCTGTCGCTATGCGCTGATAACCAATCTCTGGCAGACCTCGACGGCGAAGCGGCTCGGCTTTGAAGCCTGCGGAGACCTGCGCCTCGGCATATGCAACGGTGAGAGCGCCGCGGAGACGGCGGATATCGGGCTGGAGCGCTTTATAGTTTCGAGCGAGGCGAGAAAGTCGCCTGCCGCCGTGATACCGCGAGGGCAGATAATCTATGGTGCGCTCCCCGTGATGACGCTCGAAAAATGCGCGATAAGGGAGATATGCGGTGCGAAACTGCCGCCGATATCCGCCTGCCGCTACTGCGATACGCACAGGTTTTCATATCTTTGCGACAGGCTCGGGGTGAAATTCCCGATGGCGCGCGAATATAAGCACAGAAATGTGATATTCAACAGCGTTCCCGTTTATATGGGCGATAAGAAGAGCGGCATGGACTGCGAATTTTATCATTATATATTCACGAACGAAAGCTGCGCGGAGATTGACCGCATAATCGGAATTACGGAAAAAGGCAAGAACTACGGCGGAAAATTCTGCCGGCTTTCTTCGCCGAAATGAGGATAATATGTTTAAGAAAATCATTCTCGCGTCATCATCGCCGCGAAGAAAAGAAATACTCGAGAGGCTCGGACTGCACTTTGAAATATGCTCGCCCGATGCGGACGAGACCTGCAACGAAGAGATAAAGCCATGGGACTATGTCTGCACGCTCTCGCGCAGAAAAGCCGATGCCGTGAAGGAAAAATACGCCGGCGAGAACGATGTACTCATTATCGCCTGCGACACAGTCGTCGTTTACGGCGGGCATATCATAGGCAAGCCCGAGAGTGAAATGCACGCACATGTCACACTGGGGCTTCTTGCGGATTCGTATCACGATGTCTACTCGGGGCTCACGCTCATCGGAGACGGCAAAATCCTGTGCGAGAGCGCGCGCACGAGAGTGAAAATGCGCGACTACAGCGAATCGGATATAGAAAAATATGTCGCCTCGGGCGAGCCGATGGGCAAGGCGGGCTCGTATGCCATTCAGGGGCTCGGCTCGGCGCTTGTCGAGGGCATAGAAGGCGATTACTATAATATAATGGGCTTTCCCGTGCCGCTTTTCTGCGATATGCTGAAAAGGGAATACGGAATATCGGTTTTTGATATAGCGGAGTGATAAATATGACAGAAAAAGAGAAAAAAGCGCGCGCGGCGTATGTCGCCGCCGAGCTTGAAAAAATATATCCCGATGCCGCCTGTGCGCTGGAATCTGGCGGCGACCCGTGGCGGCTTCTTGTCATGGGCAGGCTCTCTGCGCAGTGTACCGACGCGAGAGTGAATACAGTATGCCGCGAGCTTTTTGCGCATTTTCCGGATGCCGCGGCTATGGCGGCGGCGCCGCTTGAGGAGATAGAAAAGCTCGTCTATTCATGCGGCGTATACAAGGTGAAGGCGAAAAACATACGCGATTTTTCCGCGATAATCACGGAGAAATACGGCGGCAGGGTTCCCGACAGCATGGAGGAGCTTCTGACTCTTCCCGGCGTCGGGCGGAAGATAGCAAATCTCATACTCGGCGATGTCTACGGCAAGCCCGCGATTGTCGCCGATACGCATTGCATACGCATTTCAAACCGCCTCGGGCTTTGCGACAGCAAGGTTCCCGAAAAGGTGGAACGCACGCTCTCGGCGCTGGTTGCGCCGGAGAAGCAGTCCGATTTTTGCCACAGGCTCGTGCAGTTCGGCAGAGATACCTGCGATGCACGAAAGCCGAAATGCGAAGCATGCCCTTTTTCGGGTTTGAAATGCAAAATCTGATGAAAAAACGGAGTTTTTTATGGTAAATCAGCCTTTGGCAGACAGAATAAGACCGAAAAGTCTCTCCGATGTCGCGGGAGACCCGAAGCTCTTCGGCGAGAAGGGCATTTTCGCCTCTATGATAGCGAGCGGATATATACCGAATATGATATTTTTCGGTCCCTCGGGGACGGGAAAAACCACCGTGGCAAATATCATTGCCGAGGCGGCGGGGAAGACGCTGCACAAGCTCAATGCAACGACGGCAGGCATTTCGGATATAAAGGAGGTTATCGCCGATACCTCATCGCTCATGGGTTCTGGCGGCGTGCTCTTATATCTGGATGAGCTTCAGTATTTCAATAAGAAGCAACAGCAGTCACTGCTTGAATTTATCGAGGACGGCAGGATAACGCTCATCGCTTCCACTACGGAAAATCCGTATTTTTATGTTTATCCCGCCGTGCTCTCGCGCAGTGCCGTCTTTGAGTTCAAGCCGCTCTCGCGGGAGGCGCTGACGGGCGCACTCGAGCGCGCTGTGCGTGTTCTGGAGGAAGAGGACGGCAGGAAAATCGGGCGCGAAGACGGCGCACTCTCCATGATAGCCGCGGCGGCTTCGGGGGACGCCCGACGCGCCGTAAACCTGCTCGAAAATGTCTACAGGGTCTGCGGCGAGATAACGGAGGAAAATATCCGTGCCTTCCTGCCCGAGATAATGGGAATGGCGGGCTTTGACAAGGCAGGCGACGGACACTATGACCTGCTGTCGGCTTTTCAGAAGTCGATACGCGGCTCCGATCCCGATGCCGCGCTCTTTTACCTTGCCAAGCTGCTTGCGGGCGGTGACCTCATTTCCGCCTGCCGCAGAATACAGGTTATAGCGAGCGAGGATATAGGGCTGGCATATTCTCAGGCGGCGGCGATAACACGCGCCTGCGTGGAGAGCGCACGCGAGCTCGGACTTCCCGAAGCGGCTGTTCCGCTTGCCCATGCCACAGTTATGCTGGCGACGGCACCGAAATCAAATTCATCGTATCTCGGCTACTATGCCGCGCTTGAGGATGTGAACGCAGGCAGGGGCGCTGAGGTGCCGCGATGCGTGCAGAATGTGCATTTTGACGGAGAGAACATCGATGATAAGGGGCAGAACTACAAATACCCGCACGATTATCCTAATCATTATGTCGGGCAGAGCTATATGCCGCTCGACCTGAAGGAACGAAAATATTATCGCTTCGGCGAAAACAAGGCGGAAAGCGCCGCCGCGGCATACTGGGCGCAGATAAAGAAAAAATAAGGTGATGCTATGAATATTATTCAAGTCGGCTCATCCGGTCATTATGAATACGCCCTCGCGGCGGCAAAAAGAGCGGGCTTTCGCTTCACGGGGATATGCATGGGCGACCGCAGAGAAAAGAATACGACGAGAGAGAGATTCCGCAAATTCGGATTTGAGGTTCCTTTATACGAGGATTACTCGGAGATGCTGGAAAAGGCCCCCTCGGATATAGTGATAATAAATTCGTTCATGGGCTATAATGCGGAGTTTGCCGCAGAGGCCCTGCGCCGCGGCAAGCATGTTTTCATAGAAAAGCCGATAGCGACAACGCTTGACGGACTGCGCCTCGTGATGCGCGAATACCACAATGCAAATACAAAAGAGATGCTCGAAAAATGCGGCAGAAAAAGGGTTTGCCTCTGCGGAATGTTCGGCATACTCGACGAGCCGCAGTTCATGACGGCACGGAAGACAGCCGCGAGCGGCGTGCTCGGCGAGATCCGCCTTGTAAACGCACAGAAATCATATAAGCTCGGCGAAAGAGAGGAATTCTATTCCGAGAGGGAGCTTTACGGCGGCACGATACCGTGGGTGGCGATACACGCCATCGACTGGGCATGGCGGCTTTTCGGTCTGCATTTCACCGAGGTGACGGCAAGGCAGAGCAGAGCCGCAAACGGCGGAAACGGCACTATGGAATCAGATGCGATATGTCTTTTCCGCGGAAGCAGGGATGAGATAGTTTCCGTTTCCGCAGATTACTTCCGCCCCGCCGGAGCACCGACTCACGGCGACGACCGCATACGTGCCGTCGGCGAGCGCGGCATAATGGAGGTTCGCGCCGGCAAGGTGTATATCACCGATGAAAACGGCGAAATGGAAGTTTCCGAATACGAGAAATCCGGAAGTATTTTCGATGAATTCATAAACGAGACAGAAACGGGTAATCCCGGCAGAGTTTCGGCAATGGGCAGTTTTTATTCCACTTATCTCGCCCTCTGCGCGAGAGAAAGCGCGGACAAGGGTAAAACAGTGGCACTGGACTTCGACGCTTTTTGCCGCGAGATATAAATATAAAAATGAAAAAACTGTAAATTTCGCAAAAAAATTCAAAAAAATATTGTAAAATTCAAAGAACCGCGTTATAATACAATGTTGGAATAAGCATGGGAGGTTTGCCGCTTGAAAGAAGTTGATATGTATACCGACGGCGCCTGCAAAGGCAACCCGGGAGCGGGAGGTTTCTGCTGTATACTGAGGTATAAGGGCAAGGAAAAGCTCGTTTCGGGAGGAGAGGCAAATACAACCAACAACCGCATGGAGCTTTGCGCCGTGATAAGCGGACTGGAAATTCTCCGCGAGCCCTGCGAGGTGACGGTTTATTCCGACTCAAAATATGTCGTGGACGCGATGAAGCTCGGCTGGGCGCGCGGATGGAAGGAAAAGGGCTGGAAAAAGAGCGACGGTAAAACGGCACTCAATACCGACCTTTGGGAGCGGCTGCTTTCTCTTTCCGAGATGCACAGACTGAGGTTTGTCTGGGTAAAGGGACACGACGGACACGAATATAACGAGCGGTGCGACAGGGAAGCTGTCGCGCAGGCGGAAAAATTCACATAATAAGCACAGAGAGGGGATGTGTAAATTTGGAAAAAAGATTTGTTTACGCAGACAATGCGGCTACAACGAAGCCCGACCCGAGAGTTCTTGAGGCGATGAAGCCTTATCTTACGGAATGCTGGGGAAATCCTTCGAGCATATACAGCTTCGGACAGGACGCCAAGGAGGCACTGAGCGAGGCAAGGGCAAAGATTGCTTCTCTGATGGGTTGTGACGCGGGCGAAATATACTTTACTTCATGCGGCACGGAATCCGATAACTGGGCAATAAGAGGAGCGGCATACGCCAATATAAGAAAGGGCAAGCACCTGATAACGACAAAGGTCGAGCATCACGCCGTTCTCCATACTATGGAGGCACTGAAAAAAGAGGGCTTTGAGGTGACATACCTTGATGTCGACGAGTACGGCATGGTTTCTCCCGAGTCGGTGCGCAACGCGATACGCGATGATACGACGCTCGTCGCCGTAATGTATGCAAACAACGAGATAGGTACCGTTATGCCTATCGCCGAAATAGCAAAAATAACAAAAGAAAAGAAGGTTCTTTTCTTCACCGATGCCGTTCAGGCTATAGGTCATGAGAAGATAAACCTTCACGAGCTGGGAGCAGATATGCTCTCCTGCTCCGGTCATAAGATAAATGCGCCGAAGGGTACGGGCTTTCTTTATATACGCAAGGGCGTCGGCATCCGCAATCTCATCGAGGGCGGCGGTCAGGAAAAAGGCAAGCGCTCCGGCACGGAAAATGTGGCATATGCCGTTGCTCTTGCAAAGGCGCTTGAGCTCGCCTGCGAGCAGATGCCGGACCTTGAGAGAGTTGCTGCCATGCGCGACAGACTCATTCATGAGATTCTTGCGAAGATTCCCGATACGAGACTCAACGGTCATCCCACACAGAGACTTCCCGGAAATGTCAATATTTCATTCGATTTCATAGAGGGCGAGAGCATGATTCTTCTGCTCGATTCCTGCGGCATATGCGCCTCCACAGGCTCTGCCTGCTCGAATAACTCTCTTGAGCCTTCTCATGTTCTGCTTGCGATAGGTCTGCCTCATGAAAAGGCGCACGGCTCGCTCCGTCTCAGTCTCTCGCACGAGACTACAGACGAGGACGTGGACTATATCCTCGAGAAGCTGCCTCCCATCATTCAGAGACTGCGCGACATGAGCCCGCTCTATAATGCGTAAAACCAAAGTAATTTATTTCATATAAAAAGGAGGGAATAGTATGTATTCCGAAAAAGTAATGGACCACTTCATGCACCCGAGAAATGTAGGCGAAATAGAAAACGCCGACGGTATAGGTGAGGTAGGCAATGCAAAATGCGGCGATATAATGAGAATTTATCTCAAAATAGATAACGGCATCATTACCGATGTCAAATTCAAAACATTCGGCTGCGGTGCGGCTGTAGCCACATCGTCGATGGCAACCGAGCTGATAAAAGGAAAGAGCGTTGACGATGCCCTCAAGCTTACAAATAAGGCTGTCATCGAGGCGCTTGACGGACTTCCTCCGATAAAGATACATTGCTCCGTACTTGCCGAGGAAGCTGTTCGTGCGGCTATCGCCGACTACTATAAGAGAAACGGCATAGAAAAGGAGATTCCCGGTGCGGAATGTACAGGCTGCTGCTCATGCTGCGAGCATAGTGCAGAGCATAATCATGTACATGAGCATGACCATGAATAAGAAAAAAATACTGCTTGGTATGAGCGGCGGCGTTGACAGCACATTCAGCGCCGTTCGCTTGCTTAATGAGGGATATGATGTTGAGGGCGCGATACTTGTGATGAGCGAGCATACCGATACATCGTCTGCCGAGATCAATGCGAAAAAGCTCGGCATACCGTTACATATCGTTGATTGCCGTGAAAAATTCGATGAATTTGTGAAGAAAAATTTCATCTCTGAATACTGTAACGCGAGAACGCCGAATCCCTGCACGGTCTGCAACAGATATGTGAAAATGGCGGAGCTTTGCCGCGTTGCCGAGAGCATCGGCGCAGAGAAGATTGCCACGGGGCATTACTGCGGCATAGGCTACGATGAGGCGAGCGGGAGATACTACCCCAAAAAGGGCGCGGACGCGAGAAAAGACCAGAGCTATGTTTTCTGGAATCTCACGCAGAAAGAGCTTTCTATGCTGTATTGCCCTCTTTTTGCCGACAGCAAAAGCGAAGTGAAAGAGCTGGCACGCGAGAGCGGGATAGATGTGCCGGAGGGTGAGAGTCAGGACATCTGCTTCATCCCCGACGGTGACCATGCCGCCTTTATAGAGAAAGCTGTCGGCAAGCTTCCCGAGGGCGATTTCGTCGATGAAAACGGCAAGGTCCTCGGCAGGCACAAAGGTATAGCGTACTATACCGTGGGTCAGCGCAAAGGGCTCGGAATATCTGCGGGAAAGCCGGTATTCATATCAAAAATCGACGCCGGAAGCAATACAATAACTGTATCGGACGAGAGCGCTCTTTTCAGTACGGAGTTTACCTGCTCGTCGCTCAATTTCGCGAAGCTCGCGCCTTTTGAGGGCACAATATGTGCACAGGTGAAGGCACGCTATGCAGCAAAGCCGACGGATGCCGAGGTGACCGTTTCCAGCGGCAGGGCATATGTGAAAACAGCGGTGCCGGTGCGCGCCGCGACCCCCGGGCAAAGTGCCGTTTTCTATGATGGTGACGATGTGCTTTTCGGCGGATTTATAGACTGAAACCGCGGCTTTATCTTGCTGCCGCATTTTTGCGGCAAAAATGCGAAAAACTAATATTCTAATATAAAACAGGGCTAAAATCGTCATTTTGCCCTGTTTTTTTGCATTTTGAAAACCCGAAGTGAACTGATTGAAAACTTTTGTGAAAAATGACAATGCGTCAAAAAACATCGCTGAAAATTGTGAAATGTGCACATAAAATGAAGAGCGTTTTTGAGGCTTTAGCAGGCATAAGATTATTGGAAAAAGCACCTTGCGGTTGCAAAAACAAATTACAGATTGCCGATAAAAGGTATAAAAAACATCAAAAACGCCTGAAAAAGCGGAAAAACAAAAGAAAAACCGCGATTTTTCAAATTTTATGCAACCTCATGGTTGCGGCAACCGGAAAAAGCCGAAAACGGCACGAAACTCCGCACTTTTGTCTGAAAATGCCCGAAAAATCAAAAATACGGACAAAGAGGCAAAAATGTTCGGAAAAAAGCACCGTTTTGCCGTTGCGGAAGCTTTTTGCCGGAGGAAAACCTTACTCCGCGCCGCTTGACTTTGAACCGCTTATATGATATTATATTAGGGCATATTTCAGAGAGAAAATATGTGCGTCACGAATAGTGATATACCCCATCTTTTTAGGAGGATCCAAATGGAAAAATCGAAATTCACAAGATTGCTTGCATTTGTGCTCGCACTGTGTATGACGATATGCGGCGCGACTGCGCTTTTCGCTAACGATACGGCTTCATCGGGAAGCTCCGGCTCGGATACATTTGCGGAAGCGCTCGAGCAGCTTAACGACATCACATGGAGTACATATTACGCAAGATATTCTGGCATGAAGAAATATACCGGAGAGCCTATCGTAATAAAGGCTTCCGGATATACGGGCTTTTCATATCCCTCGGGAATGACCGACGAGGATGCCGCCCTGCCTTTTGAAAAGCTCGATGAGCTTGACGGCAGAAAGGACGTTCTTCAGACTCCGGATATCGGTACAGTCGATTTCAAGGTGACTGTGCCCGAGGACGGACTTTACTCTATCGAGTGGGATTACTACCCGATACAGGCAAAGGCGAGCAACATAGAGAGAACGCTCCGAATCAATGGCGAGGTTCCTTTCACCGAGGTAAGAAACCTTATGATGACAAAGATTTGGAAGGATGAATTCAAATACGACGAAAACGGCAGCATCGTCTTTGACAAGGATGCAAGCGGAAACGATGCGCGTCCGCAGAAATATGAGGCGCCCGAATGGCGTACCTACTATGTATCCGACCCGACCGGCTATACCAACGGCAGCTTCTGGTTTTATCTCAAAGCCGGCGAAAATACCATCTCGATAACGGGTCAGAGAGAACCTGTCGTGCTGGATGAAATTCGTCTTACCGCCGTCAGGGAAGAGATTACATATGAGGAATACCGCAGGATAAACGACGCGAAGCCGAACAATGCTTCCGCCGCCGCACCGATAAAGATAGAGGCGGAAAATCCCTCTTCCACATCGGACAAGACGCTTTATCCCGATAATGACCGCTCATCTTCGATAAACAGTCCTCAGCACGCAAGTTATATTCTCTGTAATGTGATAGGAGGCTCCAACTGGTCTACCATGGGTCAGTGGATAGAATGGACGGTTACCGTTCCCGAGGACGGATACTATAAAATCTATTCCAGATACCTTCAGAATGTTGTTCAGGGTCTTTATGTATCGAGACGCCTGCGCGTGGACGGCGAGATTCCGTTTTACGAGGCAAACAACACCAGCTTCGTCTACAACTCCGACTGGCAGCTCTCCGCACTCGGAACAGACGAGACTGTTTTTGATATTTATCTTGAAAAAGGAACGCACACATTTTCTCTCGAGGTTACACTCGGTAAGCTCGGCGGAATCATATCCGAGGTACGCAGCGCTCTTACCGAGATAAACAATATATATCTTAAAATACTTTCGATAACCGGTCCCGCGCCGGACTCTTATCAGGACTATAAGTTCTATTCCCGTATTCCTTCGGAAATAAAGAGAATGAGAGAGCTCTCGGCTGAGCTTTTCGATATTGCAAACCGCTTTGAGCAGATAACGGGCGGCGGCAGCTCGAACCAAGCCACACTCGAAAAGATTGCGCGCCGTCTCGAGACGATGTCCAAGAACAGCGAGCGCCAGATAGCGAAGAACTTCAAGGGCTTGAAAACCGATATCGGTAACCTCGGCACATGGCTCAATACGGTTCAGTCACAGACGCTGAAGATAGACTATCTCGTTGTCGCTCCCTCCGAGGCGACACTCGATAAAAAGGAATACAAGGCGAAGGGCAACTTCCTTGAAAACTTCGGCTTTGAGATTTCCGCTTTCGTATGGAGCTTCTTCCGTGACAACTCCTCGTTTGGCGCCGTTGATGTCGGCGAGGGCAAAACGGAGCTTGTGGTATGGACGACAATCTCGCGCGAGCGTGCTCAGCTTGTACGCGACCTCGTGAGCAACAACTTCTCTTCGGTTGAGCCGAATATATCCGTAAATATGAAGGTTGTTTCGGCAGGCGCATTGCTTCCCGCAGTATTCGCGGGCGTAGGACCCGATATAATGATGGAAGAATCTTCTTCCAATGTTATCAACTATGCTGTCCGCGGTGCCGTGGTCAACCTCTATGACTGCGAAGGCTTTCAGTCGCTGAAGGGAAGATTCCATAAGAGCGCATGGATACCGCTGACGGTGGCACTTGACAGCCCTGACGGCGAAAAAGCCGTTTACGGTATACCGCTCACGCAGAGCTTCAGCATCATGTTCTACAGAAAGGACATCCTCGCGGAGCTCGGCATAACAAAGGCACCGGAAACATGGGATGAATTTGAGACCGTTTCCGAAACGCTCATTTCCAACAACTATGAAGTCGGCATGGGCTACAACGAAATGTTCAATATCTTCCTTTATCAGAAGGGCGGAGAGCTGTATACAAACGGCGGCACTACGATATCCTATGATACGGATGTTGCGCTCGATGCATTCACCGAAATGTGCGAGCTTTATACGCACAAGAAGTTCCCCAAAACCTATGATGCGGCAAACCGTTTCAGAACGGGTGAAATTCCGATAATCATAGCGGACTACATTACTTTCTACAATCAGTTCACAATATTCGCAACAGAGCTGAACGGACTCTGGGGCTTCACCAATATCCCCGGCACTGTCCGCGAAGACGGCACTGTTGACAAGACAACGATAGGCTCCGTTACGGCAATGGTCGTAATGAGAGATGCGGAAGAGAAGAAGAACACAGCCTTCAAATTCATGGAGTGGTGGATGCGCACGGAAATCCAGAGCGCATACGCAAACGAGCTGGTAGCGCTTCTCGGTCCTGCCGGCAAGTACGCTACGGCAAACTACGAGGCATTCTCCGAGATGTCTTGGTCGGCAAGCGAATCCAAGGTGCTCAAGGCACAGTTTGATGTACTCAAGTGCATGCCTGAAATGCCCGGAAGCTACATCATCTCCCGCTATGTAAACTTTGCTTACCTTGAGGTTTATAACAACGGCGCAAACCCGAGCGATCAGCTCATGGGCTATGTCGATACGATAAACCGCGAGATGGAAAGAAAGAGAGAAGAGCTGAAGCGAAACTTCTATGTTCCCTCAAATTACGACCTGTTCGGTTAATCAATAACTCCGGGAAGCGACAGACTTCCGCTTCCCGGGGAAGAAATACTTGAAAAAGGAGAAAATCAAATGTCTACAGAAACTGTTGCTGAGAAGCAGATGGGCAAAAAGCCGGTTTCGCGCAAGGAAATGTCGATGTTCCAGTGGACGCTGAAGGAAATGAAGCGCAATTACGCAGCATATCTCATGTGCTTTCCTTTCTACTTCGTGTTCATACTGTTCACGATAGGCCCTGTTATCCTCTCGCTTTTCTTCAGCTTTACAATATTCAACCTTATAGAAGCGCCGCAGTTCGTATTCTTTGAGAACTATGTCCGTCTTTTTGTTGACGACGATGTATTTCTTACGGCTGTTCAGAACACGCTTATTTTCGCGGCTATAACGGGACCTGTTTCGTACCTGCTCTCGTTCCTCGTCGCATGGTTTATAAACGAGCTTCCCCCGAAGATAAGATCGTTTGTAACACTTATCTTCTATGCGCCGTCTATCTCGGGCGGTATCTACACCGTATGGAAAGTATTCTTTGACAGCGACTCATACGGCTATGCAAACTATATCCTCCTGAAGCTGGAGGTTATCACCGAGCCTATACAGTGGTTTCAGAATGCAAAATACGTAATGCCTCTCTGTATACTTGTTGCACTCTGGACGTCGCTCGGCGTTTCGTTCCTTTCGTTCATCGGCGGTCTGCAAACGGTCAGCAAGGACCAGTTTGAGGCAGGTGCTGTGGACGGTGTACGAAACCGTTGGCAGGAGCTCTGGTACATTACGCTGCCGAATATGAAGCCGCAGCTTCTCTTCGGTGCCATAATGTCCATCACATCGTCATTCGGTTTCGGCGCGATAGTTACCACGCTCGCGGGCTTCCCCAGCGTAAACTATGCGGCTCATACGATAATGCATCATCTCGAGGACTACGGCGGTCAGCGATTTGAGGTCGGCTATGCTTCGGCTATAGCGACAATACTCTTCTTTATCATGATAGGTGCAAACATGCTGGTAAAGAAAATACTTTCGAAGGTGGGACAGTAATATGGCGAGAAAAGTTGCTAAATTAAGAACCAGAAATCATAAAGTTGTCCTTAACCGTTCTGCCGGCGGCGATGTGGGAATCTCAATATTCCTCGTGCTTTTCGGACTCTTCATGTTTATCCCTATGTACTACGCTATCATCCAGTCGCTCAAGCCGCTTGACGAGCTCTGGATGTATCCTCCGAGATTTTATGTCGCAAACCCGACTTTCCGGAACTTCGCGGATATGTTTAAGGCGATGACAGACTCGTGGGTTCCTTTCTCCAGATACATATTCAATACGGTGTTCATCTCCGTAGGCGGTACCTTCGGTAACCTTGTATGCGGTTCTCTTGCCGCTTATGCGGTTTCCAAGATAAAGTTCCCCGGCAGAGCGGGACTCCAGAAAATGGTACGACTTGCACTCATGTTCCATGCGACGGTCGGCTCGGTTGTAAACTTTATGACGATGAGTGCACTTCACCTCATCGATACATACTGGGCAATCATAATCCCCGCCTGCGGCAGTACGCTCGGCATGTTCCTTATGATGCAGTTCATGGAGTCCTCTGTTCCGGATACTGTTCTTGAGTCCGCAAGACTGGACGGCGCTTCCGAAATACGCACCTACTGGACAATAGCAATGCCGATGGTTAAGCCTGCATGGCTGACTCTGATAGTTTACTCCTTCCAGGGTCTGTGGCAGACAGGTTCTTCCATCTATATAATGAGCGAACAGTACAAGACCTTCAACTATGCTATCTCCCAGATAGTATCCAGCGGTATCGCACGTGCCGGTGTCGGCATGGCTTCCGCAGTCGTAATGATGATAGTTCCCGTGGCGGTATTCGTTATCACCCAGAGCAACATTATCGAGACGATGTCTACTTCCGGTATGAAAGACTGAGCAGGAGGTATATATAATAATGAAGAAAATAACAAGAATTCTCTGCATACTCATGCTGATGCTCCTTCTCGGTTCGATAGTTCCTATGTTTGCGGCGGCTTCTCCTTATTCGACGTATACTTACTCGATAATCGGTCAGGCACGTATTTCGCCTGATGTATATGTTCCCGACAGAGTGGTTTCCTCCTATGAAATAGGGCTTGACACAGAGCTCAAGGAGCCGAAGGATATATTCATTGATAAAAATATGAATATATACCTCTCCGATACAGGCAATAACAGAATAGTTGTCTGCAACAGCGAATTCAAATTCAGATTTGAAATTTCCACCTTCAATAACGAGCACGGTGTTCCCGACAGCCTCTCCGAGCCGATGGGTACATTTGTAAACGATGAATACATCTATGTCTGCGACAAGCAGAACGCAAGAATAGTTGTATTTGACCTGCTCGGCAACTTCGTCCGCACCATAGGCGCACCGACAGCGGATGTAATGGGCGAAGATACGGTATTTACGCCTGTTGCCATAGGCGTATCCGACTCGGGCAGAATGTATGTCGTTTCAGCGGCTACATATTCCGGTGTTTTCGCACTCGATGAGGACGGCAACTTCCAGACCTTCGTAGGTACACAGAAGGTTTCCGTGCCGCTCGCAATGCGTATCCGCCGAATGCTCTTCCCGAATACGGTTTCCATCTCGTATATCTCACCTGAGTACAACAACCTCGCGCTCGACAACGATGGCTATATCTGGGTTACATCAAACAGCATGGATGATGCAGACCTCATCAGCGCCATTGAAAGCAGCAATGCGGACTATGCTCCGGTAAAGAGAATGAATTCCGCGGGCGACGATATCACGACGCGAAACGGCTTCTTCATTCCCGCCGGTGAAATCAACTTTGACCACACCACGAAAAAGAGCAGCAGTGATGTTATCACGGGTCCTTCCTCTATAGTGGATGTTGCTATCGGTCCGAACGGAATGTGGTCGATACTCGATGAGAAGCGCTCCAAGATTTACACATACGATTCCGAGGGAAATATGCTCTTCGCTTTCGGCGATAAGGGCGCACAGCTCGGCAACCTCAAGAAAGGCGCGGCTCTCGCGTACTTCGGCTCCGACCTCTATGTTGTAGACTCCGAGGCAAGCTCCGTTACTATTTATAAGAGAACAGAGTACGGCGATGTCATCGACAATGCACTCTACTACAACAGACTGAGAATTTACTCCTCGGCTCTCGAAAACTGGAGAGAAATTCTGAAAAGAAACAACAACTTCGATGCCGCTTATGTCGGCGTAGGCAGAAACCTCCATCAGCAGGGCGAATACAAGGAGGCAATGAAGTATTTCAAGACAGCCGATTCGACAGCTAATTACTCCGACTCCTACAAGGCTCTTCGCAGAGAATGGATAGGCAAATACTTCCTCGTTGTCGTTGCCATCATAGTCGTTGTGCTCTTCCTCCTTGCAAAGGGACTCGGCTATGTAGCCAAGGTAAACAAGAATGCTACAGCCAAGGGCGGAAAGAGAACCTTCAAGGAAGAAGTTCTTTACGCATTCTATGTGATGATGCATCCTTTCGACGGCTACTGGGATCTGAAGCATGAAAAACGCGGCTCTGTTCGCGCCTCTATCTTAATAGTAATCCTCGCCGCGCTCTCTGTTGCTTATAACAATGTCGGCTCCGGCTATCTTTATTCCGGCAGCGGCAGTGCTACAGGCTCTGTATTCGGCGGTATCAGCACGGTTGTTGCTCCGCTCCTCCTCTGGTGCATAGCAAACTGGTGTCTGACAACGCTTTTCGACGGCGAAGGTACACTCAAGGATATTTTCATAGCATCCAGCTATTCACTCATGCCAATCCCGATATTCTTTATACCCGTGACAATCGTTTCCAACTTTGCAACACGCGATGAAAAGTCGTTTATCTCTCTCTTCATAGGCATTGCACTTGTATGGACGGGTATGCTCCTCTTCTTCGGCATTATGACAACACACGGATATTCCATGGGCGTAAATATAGGTATGACGATATTCACTATCGTGGCGATGATGTTTATTGTCTTCCTGATAATGCTTTTCACAAACCTTATTCAGAGAATGGTAAGCTTTGTAACCGATATCATTACAGAGCTTTCCTACCGTTCTTAAGCAAGGAGGGAAACGAAATGAAAAAAATAAAGTTTATATCGGCTCTTCTTGCTGTTATCATGCTTATAACAGCGCTCGGCGCGCCCGTTTTTGCGGCTGACCTTGTGATAGACGATTATTACAAGACAGTATATGAATCGGAAAAAGCGAAGGTCGATACAATGAAGCTTGTTTACAACAGCGACGAGTACGGCTATCAGATGTATTTCGATGAGCTTTCCGGTGAATTTGCCATCAGAGACAAGAAAACCGGCGAATACACATTTTCAAACCCTTATGATATCGCGGCAAACTACAAGATGCCCTCCGGCGCAGAGAAGATAAGATATTCTCTGATGAGCCAGATAATGCTCAGATATAAGGACAATGTATCAAATACAAGCTACTATATGTCCAGCTATGAGCATGCGGCTCTGCTCGGCGACCAGATATCTTATACCCAGCTTTCAAACGGTATAAGAGTGGAATACGCTCTCGGTACCGTGGAATCCAAGCGACTTCTTCCGAGGTGGATAGAGGCAAGCCGTTTTGAAGAAAAAATTCTCAGCGTGCTTGACTCCAAATCATCCGAAATGACAAAGGACGAGAAATTCATTTACGACAATCTCGTCAAATCGCATTATTCCTACAAGGATCAGACGGATGAACTCAATGCGAGCCTTGTGGACGGCTGGAGAAAGACATATCCCTGCCTTGCAAACAACAAGGAAATGAAAATCTACACTCTCGCAGTTGACAGAAACGCGATACTCAAGCAGATAGAGGCTCTGATAAGAAAGTATTGCCCCGAGTACACATACGAGGAGCTTGAATACGACCATGAGCTGACAGGCTACGAAGGAAACGAAAAAGAGCCGGCACTTTTCCGTCTTGCTATCGAATATACCTTCGATGAGCACGGCTTCCGCGCTTCCATACCTGCAAAGAGCGTAAGATACAACGAAACAAACTACACTCTCGAATCGATAACACCCCTGCCTTATTTCGGTTGCAGCTCCGTAAAGAGCAGCGGAACCAAGACAAAGAACGGCGGCTATATCTTCATACCCGACGGAAGCGGTACGCTCCTCGACTACTACAATGCGGACGGCTCGATAAAGAAGGGTATTCAGGGTACACCCGTTTACGGCACGGACTTTGGTTATGACAATCTTTCCTCCACCAGCGCAAATCAGGAGGTTACAAGACTTCCCGTATTCGGTCTGACAGAGGACTACAGCATCACAACAACGACAGAGCGAAGCAACGCTCCCGCAAAATCCGAAACCGTAAGCTATAAGAGAGGCTACTTCGGTATAATAGAGAGCGGCGAATCTTTCGCTTATATCACAGCCAGCCTCGGAGATATGGCATGGGTTAACTATGCTTCTCCCGCAGAGAGCGAATATAACACTGTTTATGTAAGCTTCTCCGCAAAGCAGACCGATACCGTTTCGCTCGGCAGCTCGCTCGGTCAGGCGTCTTCGATTTCAAAGAGCATGGATACAAAGTATACAGGCGACTATGCGATACGTTATATCCTGCTTTCCGACCCCGATCTTGCAAAGAAGAGCGGCGAAACATCATATGAGCCCTCATATATCGGCATGGCTATGGCATACAGAGATTATCTCGAGCGCGTGGGCACGCTGTCGAGACTCACGGCAGAGGAAACATCTTCGGGTGTTCCGCTCTACATCCAGAGCTTCGGTACGCTCCAGATAGAATCGACATTCCTCTCTATTCCGGTGAAGAAAACGATACCTCTGACGACCTTTGACGATATCATCACGATGAGCGGTGAACTTTCAAAGGGCGGAATTAAAAATCAGAAATTTATTCTTACCGGATTTGCAAACGGCAACGTAGAATATCCGGTTTATCCGACAAATGTAAAGTGGAATAGGCAGGCAGGCGGCAAGAAGGGACTCTCAAATCTCCTTTCGTATGCTTCCGAAAACGGAATCGACATATTCCCGAATTTCGACTTTGCAAACGCTGTCCGCTCGGGAAGCGGCTTCTCCTACAAGAAGCACGCGGCTCAGACGATGGGCGGAAGATATGTCACAAAGCGCAGCTACGACCCCGTTTTCCAGATAATGATGAAATTCGGCAGAGCAAATATCGTATCTCCTTCCGCTTTCATGACACTATATGAGAAGTTTGCAAAGAAATATCAGAAGTATGAGGTAGGCAATATCTCGGTTCTCACGCTCGGCACAGATCTGAACTCCGACTTCAATATGGACAGACCTCTTACCCGTGAGGATTCCAAGGAATATACGACCTTCCTCCTCAACAGGATAAAGCAGGACAATAATAAGGTCATCGCTTCCAGCGGCAATGCGTATACGCTCCCGTACATCACAGACCTCATCGAGGTTCCGATGGACAACAGCCGCTTTGCTATATCCTCGCAGTCCGTTCCTTTCACAGGCATGGTGCTCCACGGATATAAGAACTTTGCCGGCACAGCCGTCAATATGGCGGGCGATGTGAAGTATGAAATACTCAAGTCGATAGAAAACGGCTCCGCACTCTATTTCATCCTTTCATATCAGAATACAAACGAGCTCAAGAATACTTACACCGATATTTCAGATTACTATTCCGTAGACTTCACTACATGGTATTCCGATGTTATCAAGTACTACAACATGGTAAACGATGAAATGAATGATCTCCAGAATGCCGTGATTACAGGTCACAACTACCTGACAGCATTCAGACTTTCCGCAGATGATGCTTATATCCTCTTTGATCAGCTCACTTCGGCAGAGAAGGACTACGAGGAGAAAAAGGCAGCATATTATGAGGCTGTCAAGTATACGGATAAGCTTATTGCCGACGGCAGACAGGCAGGCGATGCACTCGCAGACGAAGCCGCAAAGAAAACCGCTTTTGAGGCTGCGGAGAAGCACCTCACAAGCGTAAAGCAGCTTGTCGGTGTAAATAATGTAGGAAATGCGGTAAGCGTAACCTACACCTCCGGCAAGGGCGAGACAACATTCTATATCAACTACAACTCATTTGATGTAACCGTTTATGTGGACGGCAAGGCTGTAGTTCTCGCGGCAAACAGCTTTATCAATGCAAAGAATGCAGAGGGCAAGACCTTTGCACCGCAGGGCTTTGAGGCTGTTACGGCGCAGACGCCTACGACAAAGGGTGCCGCAAACTTCAGCAAGCTTTACGAAACGCTCGAAAAGGCACTTGCTTCCGGCTCAAGCTCGCAGATCGCACGTGCCAAGGAAAATATCGAATTGTCACTTTCCGCAATGGCTACCAACAGCACAGACATCGTGAAGGTGACCATGGCAGACGGAAAGACAATGCTTGTAAACTACACTACAGGCAGTGTTATAGTCAAGGTTTCAGATACGAGATATGAGCTGATAGCCGCAAGAAGCTATATCAAAATTGACTGAAAGGAGAGGTGAATATAAATGAGCAACAATACAACAGAAAAGACAAGCTTCGCAACAAAGCTTAAAAACTTTTTCACGCCTCATGCCTCTCTGACAGAGAAAAAGTCGAGAGTCGGATGGATATTTGTGGCACCGTTTGTCATCGGTCTCGTATTTATCTATGCATCGGCTATATGGGAATCTCTTTGCTACAGCGTGGCAGACTACAGGCAGCTCTCGGCTCTCGAGGGCTTCGGATATCAGCTCCAGTGGGTAGGACTTGCAAACTACAAGGCGGCGCTCAACCTCACTGTTGACGCCGAGCAGGGTATCCTTTTCAAGGAATTCCTCTTTACCAGCTTTTTTGATCAGGTCGTAGAGATAGTGGCTATCATTCTTCTCTCCCTTTTCGTGGCGGTTCTCCTGAACCAGAAGATGGTCGGCAGAGCGGCATTCCGTGCGATATTCTTTATTCCGGTTGTTATCGGCGCGGGTATTATCGCAAAAATAGACAACGGTAACGCCATCATAACAAGCATGAGCAGTCTTGAGGGACTTGACATGGGTATGGTAGACGGCGGAACAAGCTTCATCTCCGCGATGGATCTGATGGCGGCTTTCCAAAATCTCGGTATAGCATCTAAGTTTGTGGATGTAGTCGTACAGCTTGTAAACGATATTTACAATATAGTAAACCGCTCCGGCGTTCAGATGCTGATATTCCTCTCGGGACTTCAGTCCATTTCTCCCTCGATTTACGAATCGTGCCAGATGGAGGGCGCGACATCATGGGAAACATTCTGGAAGATTACCTTCCCGATGATAAGCCCGATGATTCTTGCAAACTCGGTTTACACGGTTATTGACTCGTTCACAGCGGAATCCAATAAGGTTATGAGCTTCATTCTGAATAAGAGCGGCGGTTCTATGACATCTGTTGACACTGTTCAGTCTGCGGCTTGCTGGATCTACTTTGCACTGGTAATACTTATGCTTGCGATAGTATTCGGTATATGCAGAACATTCGTGTTCTACCAGCGCAGAAATGACTGAGAGGGGAGGGGATTTAAATGGATAACAATATGCCTAAGATTAAAAAAGAAACAAAAAATAAAATTCGCGTAGAGTTTGACAGAACTCCTCTCGCACAGCGTCTTAAAGCTAAATATCTGAATGCATTCTTCTATAAGAAGATCCTCGTGGCTATTTTCAGATTTGTACTTCTTCTCGGTCTTTCTTATATCATTCTGTTCCCGTTCTTCTCGAAGATTTCTTCTTCATTTATGAGCCCGACAGACTTTATTCAGTCCGATGTTAAGATGATCCCGAAATATCCTACGCTGGATATCTATAAGTATCTTATCACGGAAAACCATTATTTCAGAGCGCTGCTCAATACAACTCTGATATCGCTCGTTTGCGGCGGACTTCAGATGTTTATCTGTGCTTTCATCGGCTATGGATTTGCCAAGTTCAAATTTAAGGGTAATAATGCGCTTTTCCTGCTTGTTATCTTCACGATGATAGTACCTCCGCAGATGATAGCTTCTTCTCTCGTTCAGAAGTTTGCTTTCTTTGATATCTTCGGTCTCTTCAACAAAACGGGACTTTATGATGCGCTTGGAATGAGTACTGGTCTGCTCAATACATTCGTGCCGATAATTTTGCTTTCGCTCACCGGTCTTGCCTTCAAGAACGGACTCTTTATATACATAATGAGACAGTTCTATCGCGGCATTCCCGATGAGCTTGAGGAATCCTCGTATGTTGACGGTTACGGGCCGATAAAGACATTCTTCCACATCATACTTCCCGTATCCGTACCGATGCTTATTACAGTATTCATACTCTCGTTCTCATGGCAGTGGACAGACATTTTCTATACGAGTACATTCATGCCTTCAGCTGATACGATACTGCTGACAAGCTCGAAATTCTGGCAGACAATGCCGCCCACGCTTGATACACTCAGCTCTCTTGCCGGTGCAAGCGTTGATACATATAAGGTTGCCGTTAGAAATACGGCTGGTCTTATGGTTATTGCTCCGCTGATGATAATGTATCTCTTCTGTCAGAGATATCTGGTACAGGGTATTGAACATTCCGGCTTTGGCGGCATGTAATAAGATGCTAAAAAAGTGCAGACCGAAAAAGTGAAAGGTAAATGTTTTAAATTGACAAAGACATTCATGAAAGCTTAAACTTTTCAGTAATATCGGTTTTAATGAAGGCAGGCAATCCGCTCGCGGGTTGCCTGCCTTTTATTAAATTTCACTTTTTCTCTCGCCGAAATCCGTCTCTGCCGTACGGTTGTACGGCGACGAA
>OIWT01000100.1_pt1 | contig 119040 bp, 109 predicted proteins | sample 1587701 | NCBI WGS metagenome assembly OIWT01 (sample SAMEA3888904, study PRJEB22519) | human gut metagenome | biome: human gut; feature: human-associated habitat; material: faeces | place: Denmark | collected 2009
CGGCGAAGCCGATTTGGAATGGATTTTGCATCGTAACTGTGAAGGTACTGAACAGCTACAAAGCAAGAATGAAAAGGAATCAGATATGGAAAATAAGAAATATGAATACTGGCTTCACCGGATGCCGGAAGCCGGAAACAGAACGATCCGGGAGCTTTTAAGGCGGTATCATACTCCGTTCGAGGTTTATGGGGCGGTGAGGAGAAGGAGCAAAGGGGTTCTTGAAGTGCTTACGGAGACAAGGATGGACGAAGCAGCGGAGTATACGAGATCCTATGACCTGAATCGGGAATATGAAGAACTGCTGCAAAAAGGAATCCGTTTCCTCACAGCAGAGGATGAAGACTATCCACAGAGGCTGCGTAAAATTCCGTCAGCACCTTATGCATTGTATGTGCTGGGGAAGCTGCCGCCGGAGAATCTGCCGGCGGTAGCAATGATTGGTGCGCGCGAATGCTCGGAATATGGAATTTATGTGGCAAAGAATTTTGCGAAGGAGTTAGGGGCACATGGGATACCGGTAATCAGCGGCATGGCAAGAGGAATTGACAGCATTTCACAGGAAGCAGCATTGCAGGGCGGCGGCAGAACCTATGCGGTTCTGGGCTGTGGCGTAGATATCTGCTATCCGAAATCCTCGCGCAGACTGTATGAGCAGATCCTGGAACAGGGAGGAATTCTGTCGACCTTTCCACCGGGGACAGAACCGATAAAACGACTTTTTCCGGAACGAAACCGGATTGTGTCGGGTCTTGCCGATGTGATTCTGGTCGTAGAAGCAAGGCAGAAAAGCGGCACCTTTATTACGGTAGATATGGCGTTGGAGCAGGGGAGGGAGGTTTATGCCATTCCGGGGAGACTGACGGATCGGCTGAGTGATGGCTGCAATCTACTGTTACAGCAGGGAGCACTTATTGCCGTGTCTCCGAAGGATTTACTGCAGCATCTTTCACCGGGACAGATGGAACTTCCGTTGGAAAATCCCCAGAAGGAAACAGGAAATATAAGAGATGTGGAAGATGCCGGAAGCATAGAAGATACCAGAAGTATGGAAGATGCCAGAAGTATGGAAGATGCCAATAGTATGGAAGATGCCAAAAGTATGGAAGATGCTAGAAGTATGGAAGATGCCAAAAGTATGGAAGATACCAGAAGTATGGGAGATGTCAGAAGCATGGAAGATGTCAGAAGCATGGAAGCTATCGGAAGCATGGAAAATATCGGGAATGTGGAAGGTGCCTGGAATACGGATGATAGACTGCAGATTCTCCTTGAAATACTGGATTTTCTTCCGAAAAGCGTGGAAGAAATCCGGACTGCATATGAGAAGAAAACCAAAGCTGCGGTTGCCACACCGGAAATCCTGTGTATGCTAATGGAGCTTTGCATGGAAGGCACTGCAACACAGGTGAGCGGAAATTATTTTGCAGCGAAAGGACCAACTGCATTACAGCAATTTTAAAAATGAGGTTAGATACACTAATAAATACTCAATAGATTAATTTGTGAAATAATGAAATGGTGAAAGGATAGAGAGATGTATTAGAGAAATCTGATGGAGGCGGATTATATCATATATAAACGGCATGCCATAAAACAAAATATGGTTGCACGCATACGATACCGTGAGGTATAATATAATTAATCCTCAGCTTTCTCTGATACCACAGAGAAAGGATTATGAATGAGCAAAAGATATGAGGAGCTTGATTTTACAGATGATTTCATTTTCTGTAAGATTTTGTATAATAACGAACCACTTTGTAAGGAACTGTTGGAAGTGATTCTCGGAAAGAAGATCAGGAAAATAGTATATCACGACTGGCAGAAGCAGATCGAAATGACAGCGGAAGGAAAGGGAGTGCGGCTGGATGTCTATCTGGAAGATGGACATACCGTATATGATCTGGAAATGCAGGCAGCCCGTAAGAAGAATCTTCCGAAAAGATCGAGATATTATCAGGGAATGATTGATTTGAATCTGATTGAGCGCGGAGCAGATTATGAGGAACTGAAGGAATCCTATGTGATTTTTATTTGTACCTATGATCTCTTTGGAAAGAATGCCTGTGTGTATACCTTCGAGAACCGGTGCCGCGAAGTGGGAGGATTATGTCTTGAGGATGGAACGATGAAGGTATTCTTAAATGCCGAGGGAGATACATCGAAGCTGACCCCGGAATTAAGGGATTTCCTGGATTATGTTGCAGGACGCAGGATACATGGAAAACTGGTTGCCAAAATTGATGAGGAAGTCCGGAAAGCCAGAAAACATGAGGAATGGAGGACAGAGTATATGACATTTGAAATGTTACAGAGGGAGAAGTATAAAGAGGGAGTGGAATACGGTAAGAAATTAGGCGAAAGACGTGGAGAAAAGAGAGGCATAGGACTGGGTAAACTGGATGCAATCCGGCGCATGCAGAGAAAAGGACTGAGCATGGAAGACATTATGGATATGGGTTATACCATGGATGAATACAAGCAGGCGCTTCAGACAGAAAATCAACTGATTGAAAAGTAATACTAATTTCCTATTTTTTCTTAGATATCTGCCCGTTTTGGGTTGCAATCTCATGTCGAAGAGTGTAGAATATTGTCCGTAGGCAATAGTACATTAGTCACACATTCTTAAATATAGATCTCCGTGGGCTGTCAGATACCGCCGGCTGGGATATGAAAATCATAAATTACTCTGGGAACGAATACGCTATGGATTTTAACAGAAAAAAACTTCGTCTGGGTGACGTACTGGTGAACAGTGGCGTTATAACGGCTGAACAGCTGCAGAAGGGTCTTGAGCTGCAGAAGGGCTCTGGCCGTAAATTGGGAGAAACTCTTGTTGACGAAGGAATTACCACAGAAGAGAATATTGCGAAAGCATTGAGCAGCCAGCTGGGCTACGAAATGGTTGATCTGCAGGATATCTCCATTGATGAAGAAATCCTCAATCTGGTACCCCCGAACATTTTAAAGAAGCATACGATGATCCCGTTTGAATATTCCAGGACGGGGATGAATGTTCTGCGTGTGGCAATGTCAGATCCCATGAACATGGCTGCCATGGACGATATCAATATTATTACGAACCTGCAGGTGGAGCCGGTCGTGGCAACACCACGGGATGTGATGCTGGCACTCGACCGCTATTACGGACAGGCAGAGGTAAACTCCGCACTCGAAGAGTACGTAAAAGAAAAGACGAGCCAGATGACGGAGCAGGAGGATATCTACAGCGACGACATCAACAACTCCCCGATTGTACAGCTGGTAAAAACGATGGTCGAACAGGCTGTACGCCAGCGTGCATCCGATATTCATATCGAACCGATGGAGAAGCAGGTCCGGGTGCGTTACCGTATTGACGGTGCCCTGTATGAGAAGGCAACCTACAACATCAGCCTTTTACCGGCACTGGTTGCACGTATCAAGATCATTGGCGGCATGGATATTTCCGAGAAGCGTAAGCCGCAGGACGGCCGGATCACGCAGGTGGTGGACCGGCGCGAATTTGATATCCGTGTATCCATTCTGCCTACGGTATATGGCGAGAAGATCGTTATGCGACTTACCTCCAAGAACGCCTTATCGAGGGAAAAGAGCCAATTGGGCTTAAAGCCGCATGACTTACAGAGGTTTGACCATATTTTGAAAAATCCGCATGGTATTCTGCTTGTGACAGGACCTACCGGAAGTGGTAAGTCTACAACGCTCTATACCGCGCTTAGTGAGTTAAATAAAGAAGATGTAAACATCATCACCGTAGAAGATCCGGTGGAAGCAAATATTGACGGAATCAACCAGGTGCAGGTCAACAATAAAGCAGATCTGACCTTTGCATCGGCATTGCGTTCCATCCTGCGACAGGATCCGGACATCATTATGATCGGAGAAATCCGTGATCAGGAGACGGCATCCATTGCCGTACAGGCATCCATCACAGGTCACCTTGTGGTATCCACGCTGCATACGAATTCCGCAGCCAGCACGATTACCCGTCTGGTGGATATGGGAATTGAACCTTACCTGATTGCAGACTCTACGGTTGGTGTTATTGCACAGCGACTGGTGCGCCGCCTTTGTCCGGATTGTAAGAGGGCAAAGAAAGCCGATACCGAAGACCTTGAAATGCTGATGCGTAAGCCGGAGGAAGATCTGACAATTTATGAGCCATGCGGCTGTGCAAAATGCGACGGCACAGGCTTTCGCGGACGAATCGGTGTGTATGAAATCATGGAAGTGACTCCGCAGCTGAAGCATATCATCAGTAAAGGCGGAGAAGTGGAAGCCATCAAAGCACAGGCACTGAAGGACGGCATGCATACCCTGCGTATGAGTGCGACCGAGCTCGTCCTGGATGGAACGACATCCGTACAGGAAATGATGAGAGTATCTTTCGACTTGTAGAATGGGAGGAACGACAATGGCCAATTGGGGCTATGTGGCGATAGATAAAACAGGAAAAGAAATCAAAGGCAGCAGGGACGCCGATACACAGGAAGCCTTAATGAGAGATCTGAAGCAGCAGGGACTCATCGTTCTGGAGGTAAAGCAGCAGAATACCTTAACACGGGATATCAACATCAGCTTTGATAAAAAGCCGGCAGCCAGAGATCTCGCCGTATTCTGCCGGCAGTTTGCCAGCATCGTGCGTGCCGGTGTCAGCATCATTGAAGCTCTGAATATGTTGGCAGAGCAGACAGAGAATAAGCTTTTACAGAAATCCCTCATGGCAGTCCGTGCCGATGTGGAAAAGGGGGAGAGCTTCGCAGATTCCATGGCAAAGCATCCCAGGGCATTTCCGGAGCTTTTGATCCAGATGGCGAGAGCCGGTGAGGCATCCGGCAGCCTGGAAATCTCCATGGAGCGTATGGCAATCCAGTTTGAAAAGTCCGCGAAGACACAGGCCTTGGTTAAGAAAGCCATGATCTACCCGATTGTGGTTGCCTGTGTAGCCGTAGGCGTTGTTGTAGTCATGCTGGTATTTGTTATTCCACGATATACGGATATGTTTAAAGAACTTGATGCCGAGCTTCCTGCAATTACACTTGCAGTTGTAGGACTCAGCAATTTTATACAAAACTACTGGTTTATTATCGTCCCGGTTGTAATTGCGATTGCAGCAGCCTTTCATATGTGGAAAAAGACCTTATCCGGCAAGCATGTTTTAGGAAAACTGGCACTCAGATTTCCAATGACGAAAAACCTGGTAATAAAGAGTGCCTCTTCCCAGATGGCCCGTACCTTAAGCACGCTGCTTACCGCAGGTGTTCCGCTCACGGAAGCCGTGGATATTGTAGCGGATACCATGGGAAATATCTGGTATAAGGAAGCCTTAAAGGATGCGCTTGAGCAGTTGCTGGTCGGCATCCCTTTATCCCAGCCCTTACAGACCTGCGGACTTTTCCCGCCGATGGTATATCATATGGTACGAATCGGTGAAGAAGCCGGCTCCACAGAAGAAATGCTGAACAGACTGGCTGACTACTACGAAGAAGAAGTGGAAATGGCTGTCCAGTCCTTAATGGCCGCCATGGAACCGATGATTATCATCATCCTCGCCGGCATCGTCGGCATCCTTCTCGCCGCCGTCATGCTTCCCATGGTTAATATGTATGCGGCACTTGACAACTTGTAATTACCAGCTTCGTCATAGACGAGAAACAGCAGGATGGGGGCTTGCACACAGATCCTGCTGTTTCGAAGGATATGAACGGAGCGCCTCCACATGAAATAAGGCTGAGCCGTGAAACGGCGGGAGGTTGCGAAGCAACCGTGCCTTATGAATGTTAGTGGGGCGCGGCGAAGCTGTAATTACAAGTATGAACAGTTAAGCCTTATGAATGGAGGCTTCGCGCTGGTGTTATCAGTGAGAGAAATGTGAAAAACATGTAAAGAATTTCACTAAAATTTCCAATAATATATACACCCTGAATAAAAGTGACTGCGTCGTAGGGACAGCCATTTTTTAAATAAAAAACAACAACCAAAGGAGAATTTTCATGAAAAAGGAAAAAATGAATGACAAAGGTTTTTCACTTGTCGAGTTAATCATCGTTATTGCGATTATGGCAGTACTCGTTGTAGTTCTTGCTCCACAGTACTTAAAGTATGTTGAGAGATCCAGAAATTCAACAGATATTTCTAATGCAACCTCAATGGCTACGGCACTTCAGGTATATGCAGCAGATCCAAATGCGGATCATCCGTTTACAAAAGATGATGTTATCACAATAAAAGTAGCAGATGCAGATGGAACATCAAGTGTTACAACAGTTGGAAATGATACAGCAGCAGGTGGAGATGCTCTTGAACAAGCTGCAATTACAATCGGAGATGTGCATTGTAAGAGTAAAACGAACTGGACCACATATACTATTACGGCCACCGTACAGTCTGATGGAAGTTTAAAGTTTGTATATTCGTCTGATTCATCAGAAACACCTGATGCATTCGCAACAGCCATGACCAAATAATAGCTCCTGGCTATAACACATATCCCCCTTCCCCCTCTCGTCACAGCAGAGCCTTAAGGTCGTCGGTTTCGACGATCCCTTGATCGCTCGTGTACCCTACGACCTTTATGAAGCGAGAGCTGCGATTCTGTGATCAGAATGGATGGAAGTGCCACAAGGACTCCTGCGGCATATGCCGCAGGAGAATTATAAAATTAAGAAGATTTAATACCATCAACATTTATGGATAAGGATATTCCCTATGCTCGCAGAAATTATTTTTTATATCTTCATATTTCTTTTCGGAATCGTGATCGGCAGTTTTTTAAATGTCTGCATTTACCGCATACCGAAGCATGAAGATATCGTGAAAACACGGTCACACTGCATGTCCTGTGGTTATCAGCTCAAGTGGTATGACATGTTTCCGGTATTCAGTTATCTGTTTCTGCGGGGCAGATGCCGGAAATGCCATGCGAAGCTTTCCGTACAGTATCCGCTGATTGAAGCAGCGAACGGCATTCTTTATGTAATGATCGTGTGGATTCATGGAATGACAATTACTTCTATATTATATTGCCTGCTGGTTTCTGCACTTCTGGTAATCAGTGTCATTGATTTCAGAACCTTTGAGATTCCCCTTGGAATCAATATTTTCATTCTGATTCTCGGAATCGTCCGCGTAGCAACAGACTTTACCTGTGTGCTGGACTACGTGATCGGATTCCTAAGTGTGAGCGTTGTGCTCGCCATTCTGTATTATGCCTCCAAAGGAAGAGCAATCGGTGGAGGCGATGTGAAGCTCATGGCCGTCTGCGGACTGGTGCTTGGCTGGAAGCTGGTTCTGCTGGCATTCTTTTTAGGATGCATTTTAGGATCGGTCATTCATATTATCCGGATGAAGGCATTTGACGCCGACCGGGTTCTGGCGATGGGACCATACCTTTCGTTAGGAGTACTCCTTGCAGTTTTGTGGGGAAATACCATGATTCAGTGGTACATGGGACTACTGGGTTTTTAGCCTTAAGATCGAATATTTTACCTGCTTGGTAATCCCGGCAGGTTTCTTATATATAACATCATTTTTTCGGGACAAAGGAGGAAACGATTCGTGGCTGGTAAAGTAATCAGTATAGAAATCGGATATTCACTGACAAGAGTATGTGAGGTTGACTATAAATCAAAAACCCATAAGGTGTACGGGTATTTTTCCATACCGACTCCGGAGGGAATGATTAATGACGGTATTTTGAATTTAAATGAAACCTTTGTGGCGGATTTAAGGGAAGCTCTTGCCGAGTATAAGATGAAATCGAAGCAGGTGGTGTTTACCCTGACTTCGACCAAGATCGCCAGCCGTGAGGTTACGATTCCTTTTGTGAAAGAAAACCGGATCATGGATGTTGTAAATGCCAATGCGTCGGACTATTTCCCGGTGGACTTAAGCCAGTATCAGCTTGCGTACAGCATGCTTGGTGTGACCGGAAATCCGAAGTCCGGGCAGCAGTATAAGCTTCTGGTTCTGGCAGCGCCACAGGCACTTCTCGATGGCTATCAGCAGCTTGCCAGGGCACTGAAGCTGGAGCTTGCAGCCCTTGACTATGCCGGAAACAGTATTTATCAGGTCGTAAAGGATGAGTGTGCACAGAAAGCCCAGATGATCGTAAAGATCGAAGAGGGTGCAACCATGGTGCTGGTTGTGAATCAGTCGGTGATTTCCTTTATCCGAAGCGTTTCCTACGGTGTGCAGGAAGCATTGGAGCTGACCTATAACCTTCCTTTGAAGAACCGGATTGAGACGCCGGAACAGGCGATGGAGCTTTTGTCCAAGAAGTCCTTTGTGGTGCTGAACGATGGATCCGAAGAGACTGAGGGAGGCGAAGAAGAAAAGTCCAAAGAACAGGAATTCTGCGAATCCATGACAGATGTACTGGTTCCGCTGGTTGGTGCGGTTTCACGTGTTGTGGATTACTATGTTTCCCATAATGCCAATACCCCGATTGAGAAGATTCTCTTAACCGGTCTTGGTGCAAATATGAAGGGTATTCACAGACTTTTGGCCCAGCAGTTGGACTATCCGATTGAAATTTTACGTCAGGCAGAGGGCTGGAACCTGGAAAAGAGCTTTGAAGGTAAGTTCTTCGGTGAATATGTTGCCTGTGTGGGTGCCACAGCGGCTCCACTTGGCTTTAAAGCCGATAATGAAAAGGGCAAAGGCGGTAAGACCGGAGATACGAAGAGTAAGGGCAAGGTGAACGGAATCCTGATTGCTGCTGCAGTCTTTGCATTCGGCATACTGGGTGCTGTAATTCTGAGTGTGGCTTCTGCCATTACCTATGTCGCAGCAAAGGCAGAGAACCGGGCACTGCAGGAGCAGATGGCAGGTTTACAGGAAATCAAGCCGATTTATGATAATTATGTGAGTACCAAAACAGCTTACGACCGGTTGACGGCCATGCATGATGCCACCCGCAACCGGAACGATGATTTATATGCGTTTATGGAAGAACTGGAACGCAAGATGCCAAGTAACGGAGTAATCACTTCCTTTACCAGTGATGCGGAGACGGTAACGATCAACATGTCGGTATCTTCGAAGACGGAGGCAGCATCGATGATTGAACAGTTCCGTACCTTTGATTCCCTCCTTCCCGATACGGTGTCGGTATCTTCGATTACCGCAGATGTGGATGGCGAGGATACGGTGCTTTCCTATAACTTCACAATTGTCGGATCCTACCGGGATATGGACGAAGCTCCAGAGGATGAGATGACCGATGAAGAAGCGATGCAGCAGAATCTGGAAGATACGGAAAACCACGAAGTGGCGAAAGCGCAGTAAAGGAGAAGAACGATGAAGGTATCAAAGAAAGATATTTATTTAATCATTGGATTTTTGGGAGTCCTCGCTTTCCTCTGTGCATTCCTGTGGGTTTATCAGCCGACCATGGAAAAGGTGGATGCCTTAAAGGCAGAGAGCCGCTCTCTGGAAATAGAAATTGCAGATCTGCAAAGCAAGATGGATAACAAGGACACTTATGTGTCTAAGACTCAGGAAATGGCAACCGAGATGGACAGTATTTTGCAGATGTTTCCCGTGGAGTTAAAGGAAGAGGATGCTATTGTATTGACATTAACGGAGGAATTATTATCTCCGATGATCGTGACTACGCTTACCATGGATGAAACAGAACCGGTGGACTTCGAGCTTTATACGCAGGAATCCGAAGAGGCAGAACCGGTCGATACAGGAGAAACGATACAGCTTGGACTTTACCGGAATCCGGTTTCCATGCAGTTTGTTTCAAGCTACGAGGCCCTGAAGCGCTATGTGAAGACCGTGGCTCTGCAGACAAACCGTACGAAGATCGTCGGGATCACCGCTTCTTATGACGAAATGACAGGCTTACTTACCTGCGTGGCAAACTTAAATATGTATTTTATTACCGGACAGGAAGACAAGACCTATGTACAGCCGGACTTCTCTTCGGTCATTACCGGAACGGATAATCCGTTCGGTTCCATCACAATGCCTTATGAAGCAGATGTTGCAGGACTTGCAGAGGATGCAACGGGTATTCATGTGGATGAGGAAGAGGTAGAAGAAGATAACGGTGAGGATATGTAGCTGCGGTCTGATTACGGATACCCGTCAGGAAGAAGGAGCCGGAAGAAGCCGCCGAAGAAAAGAACAGTCTGCATAGAGAACCTGAACAGAATAAGCAGGACAGAGGATACGCATGAAGCAGAAGGAAAAAGTTCAACAACTGAATAAGAACGCGGGCTTTTCCCTGCTGGAGCTTCTGATTGCTGTTACGATTCTGGCAATCATTACGATTCCCATGCTGCATATGTTCGTGACTTCTGCCAGAATCAATGGCAAGTCCCGGATCACCCTGCGGGCAACCGTACTTGCACAGGATATTGTAGAAGGGCTGAAGGCATATCATATCGATGAGATTCAGGATCAGTTTAACGGTGTGGAAGACTTTGAGATGCTGAATACCTCTGTCATTGCAGGAGATTGTACCTATAAAGAGGATGTGGATAGGGAAAAGAGAGAGAATGGCGTGGATCCGATTGATCCGTCAAAAGCCAAACCCGGTAAGTATTACTTTGTTCTTAAAAATGCCAAACTGGAAAACAGCAGGTTTGATGTGTTGATCTCCGTAGATGCAACCGGATATGTGGAAGGGGCATCCACAACAAGATTTCCTTTAAATGTCAAGGATGTGGCGAAGGTCACAAGTACTGAGAAAAACTCTGGATATACACAGAAAAAACAGTGGATTGATAGTATGCATGAGGAAATACTTAAGGAAATTCAGGATCCAAATAACTTAGGTATTCCAAAGACAGCACAAGATTTTAATATAGTTGGGCTATCATATAAAAGAACTATCAATATTAAATTATATGATGATGGAACATTTACAGATGACGAGGGAAATACCATAACCAAAACTAATGCAACAATTTATTATATGTATGAGTTTTCGTATGGAGGAAAGAGTTATACATATTCTTATCCGAGTGCAGGAGATCCTAATCCCTGCGGCAATTTTGAAGGAAATAATTTTTATCTGTTTTACTATCCCTTATATGGTGCAGAATCAGATAAGATCGTTTTTGAATGTAAGCAGTCAAAAGCATTAAATTTGTACATAGCAAAACAAGTAGATGAAACAATGTCGGATTCTGAATTGAATGCGGCTGAGAATGCATACAAAGCAGTAGTAAATATTGAGGATCCTTCTAAAGATCATTTTACGATCCGTACAAATTTGGGTACTAATATAGTAAATGATACATTTTTAGAGAGCATTCATGGAAATGCAAAAGTGCCAGGACAGGTAACTTACCAACAGAATGGTGCGACGATGGTTAATAAGTTAGATATTTTTGATCTTGGCGGTATTCGGGATAAAGAGCATGGTGCAGATGGAGACAACGACGCAATAACCGAGTTTATCTATGATATTATCGTTGAGGTTTATGAGCAGGGGGCAGCAGATACCGGCTTTCCGGCTGATATGCGAAAAGTAACCTTTGATGGAACGAAGAACCACTAAAAGTCACCTGTAGAAAGAGTAATTCAGACAGTTAAGAGAGAGAACCATGATAAGACAACCATTTCAACAACTGCAGATGGAATTATGGAATCGAAAGAAGCGCAACAGCGGTTCTTCGATTGTCATTGTCATTATTGCGATGGCGATGATTGGGATTCTGGCAACAACGCTGCTGTGGATGTCTTATATCAATTATAAAATTAAAGTAAATGACATCCGGAACAAGAACAGCTTTTATTCTGCAGAAACAGTCATGGAGCAGATTCTGGCAGGACTTCAGAAGGAGGCCTCGGATTCGGTAGCGGTGGCCTATCAGGAGGTACTGTCCAACTGGGATGAGCTGCAGAGTGAATCCAATCGTTACAGCTCCTTCGCATCCACCTACCTGGATACGCTGGTGAAGCACCTGCGGGATGCTGATAAAGGCGATGGATATTATAAGAGGGATATTCTGAAAGGCTACGTGGATACCAGCGTCTGGGATCATGTCAATCAGACGGCATGGGATAACGGAACCGATGATACGGATGAAGCAAAGAAAAAACCGCCTGTTATGGAACTGGTGAACGGCAACAGTCTGATTCTTAGGAATGTGTTTGTTTCCTATATGGATGAGGATCGTCTGTCTATCGTGAGTACGGATCTGTGCCTGGATGTACCGGAAATCGTGTTTACCCAGTCCGGTTCCATTGATGAGCTGTATAATTATATCCTGATCAGTAATCAGGGAATCAGCCTGACACAGGGAAGCGGACAGGTGACCGGGGACGGAAGCATTTATGCAGGAACAGATGATAAGGGGAAAGGTGGTATTGTCATTAATCCGGCAAGCAGCCTTGCAATTAATAACGGACGATATGTAATTTCAAAGGGTGAAATTGACGTGATTGGACCGGGAGCAGGCTTTATTGTACGTGATGCGAAGGAGACCGGAAGCAGCGTTTATGCGAAGAACCTTGATTTACAGAGCGGAACGATCAGCTTAGATAGTAACACTTATATTGCAAATGACCTGACCTTGTCCGGAAACGGAAGCAAGGCTACGCTGACCAAAGAGTATTACGGATATGGAATTTCTGCGGAAAGTGGAATCGGAGATAGTAAGACTGATCAGGAAAACAGTAGTGCAATCATCATTAACGGACAGAATTCTACCGTAAATATGAGTGGAGTCAACACCCTGATGCTGGCAGGCCGTGCTTATATCGGCACGAATACCACAAAAAAGGAACTGGATCAGAATGCAGAGGCTGTGGTGAATGGCGATGCTGCTAAAAAGAATGAGAAAGCAGTGCTGATGGGAGAGTCCATCACCGTAAAGGGAGGTCAGATTGCTTACCTTGTACCTACGGAGTGTCTGGGTGTCTACAATGGAGAAAACATCATCGGGCAGAATCCGGTAACGCAGGATGTGGCAACCAAAATTCAGACCTATAAGAATGATTATGGTGAGAACTTTAAGGAAGTAGACTTTACCAGGGCAGTAAGCAGACTGGGCGGATTGAGTCTTTCTTCCTTCGGTGTTACCGATATGGATCATATCCGCAAGGTCAGCACACAGTACGTTGGAGGCGGAACCGAAAGTAAATCCCTGACCTATTATTATCTGGTGATGGATGCGGAGAATGCGGCAAAGTATTATCAGACCTACTATCTGAATGGCAGTAATAAAGAAACCATTGATAATTATTTCAAGAAATACGCAACCGGTGGAATTGTACTCGGTGACTATACCTCCGAACAGAATTCCTATACGATCCTCGGAAATGCACTGGTATCCGATGTGTTGAGTCAGAGCGGAGTCAGTCTTCTTGCAAGTACGGCAACAGCTTCCAACACCATGACCACGGCAGAGGTCTATCAGAAATCCAGCGAAATTGCCAATGTTTATAAGGGGTTGACCACGAATTTAAGTGAGGACGGAGCTTCAGCCAGTTCGTTCCAGAACGTCTTCGATAGTGTGATTAAGAAAGAGATTGTAACGAAGAATGCAGACGGATCCGAAACAAGAGAAACGATTCAGGAATATCTGATACGCAAAGGAACCGGCAGTACGATGGAATTTACAACAGACGATGGTCTAAAGGGGATTATCACGGCAGGAAGTTATACTCTTTCTTCTGCAACAAGCGGAGCTTCGAATATCCGTCTGATCGTTTCGTTAGGAGATATTACCATTGACCGTAATTTCACGGGACTGGCCATTGCGAAGGGAACCATTACCATCAATGGAGCTGTCAGCAATGGAGCGGCATCTCTGAAGCGGAACAAGATGGATCTGTATAAGGTGTTGAATGCAACAACCGGAGCAGAAGGAGATACAATGACTCCGATGGGATTTTTCGTAAACGGTGAGACCAGTCTTTCCGAAGGGGCACAGGAATCACCAACGGATGAGGCCGGCAATCTGGACATTGATTACACCGAAATTGTCCGTTATATGAATTGGGAAAAGAGATAGAAAATACGAAAGAATACAGAAGAAACGCATGAAGCGTTCGGAAACACAGAAATACAGGAAAACGGAAGAATGACAGAAAATAGTAGAAGAATTTCAAAAAATAACAGGGGTTTTTCTTTAGTGGAGCTGATCATTGTGATTGCCATTATTGCAGCACTGATCGGAACCGTTATTCTGTCCGTTTCCATGGTATTCAGTGCAAATGCGAAGGCGTGTTCCAATGATCTGCAGAGAGCCGTTGCAGACTGTAAGGTGACCACAATGGGAAAAGCAAAGGCATGGCTGGTTGTTTATCGTGGTGACAATGGACGGATCTATAGCCAGATGCACATTATGGAGCAGAAGAAAGGCGGAGCCGTCGGAGAATTGGAAGAGATCACGGAAGAGGCACAGAAGATCGGCGGCAACCGTGTATCGGTCACTTATAGGATGAATGGCGGAACAGATGATATCGATCTTCCGACCGGAGCAGACAACGGTATCCGGATTGAATTCGACCGCTCTTCCGGATCCTTCAAGGATGGAACTCCCGACAGTGTGGAGATTCAGGGAGGAAACCGCCGTTATCATTTAGAGTTTATTAAACTGACCGGAAAGATTTCGGTGAGCCAGATATCTTCTTAGATGGATATTCAGAAATAAATGATATGGAAATAAGATTCAAACATTGGGGGATATCCATATAGGGAAAGCGGAAAGCCGAAGAAATTGATGGTTGGATGGATTGCAACACAGAAGGTAGATTTGGTTGGAGAGACAAATGAGGAAAAGAGTACGGATTCAGAAACAGAATAGCGGATTTTCCTTAGTGGAACTGATTATTGCAATTGCCATTCTGGTAATTGTGACAGGTGCGGTATGCAGTTTTATTGTTATCACTTCCAGAAATTACGCCAATGGCAACAATGATATTAATGTGCAGCAGGAAGCACAGCTTGCTTTAAACCAGATGTCGGATGTGATAATTGATGCAACACGCAGCATCAATTATGTGGGATATGATGAATCCAATCAGCCGGTTAAGGCCATGAAGGACTCGGAATTCACCTTTACTCCGGAGAAAAAGGCACTGCTTGTTTACAATGTGGAAGTGTCGGAAACAGGAGAGCCTGCTTCTGAACTTCATAACTATATGTTTTACTGGCAGAAGAGTGATGAAAATCTTTACTTTTCGGTAGCGGATGCAAGCGGAAAATTCCCAATGCCGGGGGAAGATTCGGAAGATTCGGATGATTGCGTACTTCTGGCTGAGAATGTGACGGATTTTCAGGTGGATTTAAGCCAGGTGGAAGAGAAGCGCGTGGTAAAACTGAAACTGAGCTTCAAAACCGGCAATCGGAAATTTGAAATGGTAAACAACATTACCGTCCGCAATAAGGTCGTAATTAATAATGAAGATATCGCACCATTGGACAAGCGTGTCCGTGTAAGTGTCAGTGTGAAGGAACCGACCGTTGTGCTGGAACCGGGAGAAACCTATCATTTCTCTACTCCGAAGGTTATCGGAACCAACCTTTTAAACAAGGCTGTTACCTGGTCGGTGGAAGGCACAGTAGGAGAAGGAACTTCCATGACCGATACGGCAAATGGAATTCTGAAGATCGGTGAGAAGGAAACCCATCAGAGCTTTCAGGTAAAGGTTACAACCAATGCGAAGAATGACGACAGCAACAGCCCTGCGGAAGCTGCGATTACGGTGTATGTCAAACGCGTAACGAAGGTGACACTCTACAAGAAGAGCGATGATGTCGAGGATACCGACGGAAACAAGCCGGGAGCACTGGAAGTGATGCAGGGCAGTACGGTAGTGATCGGGGGCTCGGCAGATGGTGTGAAGCTTGGGAACCGTTGTGCGTCCTGTGAAGAAGATGCGGCTAAAGACAAATACCTGACGGATTGGAAGGTGGTAGACGGAGCAGGACTTCTGGAAGGTGGAATTAAGGATTCGGACTATGAGACCGCCACCATTCAGGTGAAAGCAGATGCTGCGGTAGGCTCTACGATTACCATTCAGGCAACCTCGGATCTGTCCAAGCGAAAAGTATATGATAATGTGTCGGGGACGATTACGCTGAAGGTTGTGAAAAAGAAGGAGTCTACGAAACCATTGCCGAGCGGAGATTTGGAATATGGTAAGATTACGATGGTCACCGGATCTACGATATCTCAGTTTACCACGGCAATTAATTCCCATGTGCTTGCAATTCATATTGTAGATTTAAGCACGGAAAATCCAGAAGAAACGAGAGCTATGTTATGTTACAACAATGATTGGGAGATACCTTTAGATCCTGCCTTTTTTGGATTGAACTTAAATAGAAGATATGCCTTTTATATACAAGGGATTGAATGTGTGGCTTGGGAAAATGTTCAACATTATTATCAGTATGGATGGGGATTGCAACGTGCAACTGATGAGGACGTATTGCAGGAATATCAATCGAATGTATTGTCCAATGCCCCTTTTACGTATTATGGCACTAAGTTCCGGAGTTCGGAAGTATATCAAACAACATTGGAACCGGTTCAAGTTACTTTTGAATATGGGAGTAAGCATTATAGTGGAGAAAATATTGTATTTAATACCGTTAATTTATTATCAAACAGTGTAGATACGTCCAATATTCTTTCAGGCTTATCTTTCAAGAAAATGACAAATGTAGAACATAATCATATATTGAATAATATGAAATATAGTGTATACAAGAAAAATGAAGATCAGTGGAATCCTATCTATGTGTTTAAGGGACAGCAGTATGAAGGAAATAACTACAATTATAATGGAAACCTTGTTATTGCAAATGAAGGAAATTATTCAGAACCTCGTATCAGAATAGGAACTGGGGATTTGAACAATGTGATTGGAACTTATCGCATTGTGCCGGGAATTTATTTTAAGGCAACAACCTCACAAAAACCGCAAAATATTATTTGGTCAAATTGTGAATTTATTAAAAGTGGAACAAGAACTTATTACGAGTTACCGGAAAGCACTTTTTATGTAACGGTAACAGCGGAAGGAACGATGGATATCAATTCGGATCGTTTTACCGGAAGTGTCTGCTTCCCGTTACCGGCTGAAATGAAGAATAATTCGATTTTTACCGGGCTGAATCAGACAGAATGGCATGATGCCAATATTCAGGATAAAGATAATGGCGTCGAATATAAGACAATCGATTCGCATAACAACATATCCAAAATCAAATTCAACCGGATACGTTATCGTTATATCCAGAGTGAAAATGCTTATGAAGTAGAGCCGATGTGGGAGACAACGAAAAACGGAGGATTGAAGATTGCCTATTCCTACGGTGTATATAAATGTGCGGCGAATGGAAGTAAGTGGCAGTGTGTTCAGGGAGCAAAAGAAACCAATAACGTTAACTTTAAGTTTGACAAAAATAGCAAAACGTGGTCGGCTCATGTGCCACTTCCGACAGATGATGATTTCATGTTCACAAAGGAAAGCATAGAACGTCAGAAGAATCAATTGAAGGTAACAGGTTATAATGTACTGGAGTGGAACAGTTCAAATGAGATCAGCAATAGATGGACATACTGTGATTATGATTCTGCTACAGGAAGCTATACACTGACCTTCGTGACGGATGAACAGACACAGGGAATCACGAAAACGATTCGGGTTTCAGGAGTTTATAGCTGGAAACCGGGAGAAACGCAGTGGCAGAAGAGTCAGGGAGAGGGTACACTGAAGGAGAAATGTGCAAACATCAATATTACGATAAATGGAAAGAAATATATAACGTATATTGCGGAGCCGTCAAATGATAGTTTTGATTTCAGATGGAATCAAGATATAAGCTGGGGGTATTCAAGAAGTTTATATGAATCTTCAGATGTGGATGGGACAAGTCCAAAGGAATATAGATTCTCAAGAGCTAGATGTGTACCTAACGGAGATATATATACGCTAGAGTTATATATTAAAGTGAACGGAGTAGAAACTTTAGTTGGCAGGTATACCTGTACTTCAGCCGAAACCAGCTGGACACAAGTAAATTAGCACCCAAAAGAAACACTGAGAAGAATTTGTTCATAAATTTGTGCAAGAATAGGAGAGGAGGCTGGCAAATGGGTATCACAGATAAATTTAATATGAGCAAAGAGGATAATATATTTAATGCGAAAAGGATCATGGTGGATTCCATATATAAGCAGGCAAATCTGGAAGGGATTGCAGTGACTTTTGCGGATACACAGTCGATTCTCAATAATGTAAATATTGAACATGTTACCCCTACGGATATAAGCAAGGTATGTTGTCTTAGAGATGGATGGAATTATCTGTTTGACCATATTGACGATACGGTTGATTTGGTGTTCCTTGAAGCAACACACGAACTTACTGCCCGGTTTGATGTTCCTTATCAGTACCTTGGAAAACTTAGAAATGAAGAGGTGATGATATCGGGAACAGATTGGCGGCCGGAGATCCCAAATGCGGATAAAATTTACAGAGATCTTCAGGATCTTAATAAAATTGAGTGCATTACGGATCGTGCATTATCGGTAGGACTATATGTTATGCGTTCCCAGATGTTTAAGGATGGTAATAAAAGAGTAGGTTCTTTTGCAGCAAATAAAATTCTGATTGCCAATGGAAAAGGAATTTTTAATGTACCTGTTAAATTGGATGGTCTGTTTAAACAGAAACTGGTGGACTATTATGAAAGCAATGAAAATGAGGAATTGAAATCCTGGATTGTTGAAAATTGTTTGGATGGAGTAAATCCGATAAAATAAACAATATTCGAATTGGAAGTTACACATGAGTATGAAAAGGCATAACAAGCAGAAGAAAAAACAGAATAGAAGGATCGCTGCCATAGTTACAGCATCGGTTCTGGCGGTTACTCTTGGCACAGTAGGCATCTATCATCAGATGCAGCCAATCGAAGCATATGCGAAGGAGTCTTTTACCGGGACGAAGCAGGTCGTAGAGGGGCATACCAGGGAGGACAATCCGTTTGTGATTCTAGACATCGTACCGAGTTATGCTACCTACAAGTGGAACGACGATGAGACGCAAAGCTATGAAATCAGTACCGGGACACTGGGCTATCTGGTGAACGGACAATCCACGATGTCCTCCGACTATGCTGGAATCTATAAGGATCATTCCGCAGATCTTTTGACGTGGCAGAAACGTTCCGAACTGGTAAATGAGATCTGGAAAACCGGAACCAGTGATTCTGATCTGACATTTCAGTATGAGGAAGCTTACGGAAGCGGGAATACACGGAAAGACCTGAATACACCGAATGCCAATGGTTGGCAGCTGCTGATCGGGCAGGAGACACTTATCGAAGAGGATAAGTCCAAGGGAGAGACTGCACACAGCGGCATGATGAAGGGTTATTTCAAGAAGTATGAGACTCCGGATCCGTCTGCTTCCCAGGCCGCTGCACCGGATCAAACCGGCTATGATTATGTGAAGGTCGGAGACTGGAACGAAGACGAGGGAAGCGGAGAATCTACGGACAATATTTATCAGTTTGATCAAACGAATGGAACATATCAGCTTCAGTTTCGCAAGGCATCCGGAAGCGGACTGACACAGGGGTATGTGATCAAGGATACAGATCCAATTGATGAGAATAATAAAGATAATTATAGTTCCGTTACTGGTGTATATTACATGGATGCAGATTCCAATTTTGTTTATGCAGGAACCATAGCTTCCATATTCGGATCGAACAGCATTTCACTGAATGATTATTACAGCAATCCGGTCGCTTTCTTTGATAGCAGCCTGTCAGACAGCACCCCGTCGGACAGTGTTTCTTCGGATGCAGAGACAACAGATACAGATGAGAAAACGGCAGAAGCGGTGGCAACGGCAACCGCTACATCGGCTGCAACACCAACGACTGCATCAGCATCCGCAGCAGCTTCAGCTACGCCAACAGCAACTACAACGACATCCACAACGGCTGCTGCTGGAACAACTTCCAAGCCGGCTGCCACGACAGAATCGGATAAGGCAGCAGCTACAGCAGTAAAGGCAGAGACTACGACCGTCAATAACAAGATCAATTATGCGGTATATGTTCCTTCGGTATTTTACAGTGAATTGCAGCAGACCACAACACCAAAGGCAGTTCCGGTAACTTCCCCGTCAACTACGGATCAGAGCACAGATACAGAAAGCAGTAACAGTAATGCACTTTCTACACCACAGCCGGTTGTCCAGACCGGAACCGGAACGGCATATTATGTTGTAACCTTTGAATATATCACTAATAAAGCAGCAGATGACTCCCGAACCATTTACGAAGTTGTCTCCGGAAGTGAAACAGAAATTTCAGGTGATACGACCAACCGTCCTTATGATGTGTATGTTAAGAGTGGCAGTACCGCAGAAGCGGGCACAACGCCTTCCGCATCCGCAGACAGTTCTGCAGATGTGTCTGCTTCTCCGTCTGTAACTCCATCGGCTTCTCCTTCTTCCACACCGGATATCAGAACCGATAAGGTATTCCTTTATGTTGGTCCGGGACAGGGAGATTATAAACTGACGGATCAGGCCGACTTAAGTGATGCAGATAAGAAGAGACAGGCTCCGGTATGGATGGAAGTGCGGAATGCACCGACCTATTTCCGGTTTAACGGAGGATGTGACTGGCTCAAAAACTATGTGTTCCACGCACTTTCCGGTGGAGATAATGCCAATGAGAATTTCAAGATTCAGGTTCGCACGATCCGGGCAGATGAACTGACCCAGGATATGATCGAAAAAGCAGATCTGGTCTATCTGGAGAGTGGGACAGCACCGTTTATCCGTTCGGACAGTGCGAATGTGTCACTGACTTATCTAAGACAGGATACACAGACGGTTCAGCGGGACGGAAACAGTATAACAATCGGCATGACCAGGGAAAATGCATACGGACTCCTGTATCAGGCGGCTGTGAACCTGCTCCCGGTGATTGTGGATTATCAGGCAGTAACCAGAGAGGAGTACAAAGATCTGGATTATCAGAAGGTGGCGAAAATGTTCCTGAAGGAGGATCTGGAAAACTTTGTCAACGATGCTCATACGGACAAAAACTGGATGTTTGAACATCTGGGAGATTCCGGTTATCCGGATCGTTCCTACAATGGCAATCATTTCGTCAACCGGAATGTGTATATGGTAAACAGCAGTACCCCGCTTGTAAATGGGGATTTCCCGAAGGCATTCGATGAGGGAAGTACAGGAAGCGGATTTTCAGAGGTGCTGAACCTGATTCAGTCCGAGAATGCCCTTTTGTCGGAAGACAACCGCATTCCGGAAAGCGTCTGCAAAGCAAAGGCAATCGAGTATATCATCAATTATTCGGTTGGATTTATCGCAGAGTTTACGGATCTGCGCATTATGGAATTGCAGCCGACCAACAATGACCAGGCGGATCTGAAGGCGGAGAATCCGACCGATAACAGTACGACACTTTACTGGCAGCGCAATGCGACCGGATCAGTTAAGAAGCAGGTACTGCGCAGCTCCCGCAAGGTGAATGTTCAGGTCACAACGAAGACACCGTCCTCCTTTAACAGTGAATGGGAGGATATCAACCAGAATTACAATCTGGTCTTTGTTGGACTGGACGGACAGAAGCTGAATTATGCAGCAGGATTGTGGAGCAGTACCGCATATAATGACTCAAATCTGAACGGAAAGCTGTATCATACCGGTGATCAGGCCGGAGGCAGTGACGAACGGTATGATGCATCGGATATTACGGAACGGAAGAAGCAGGAACTGCTTGATTTCATGAAAGCAGGCTATCCGGTTCTTGTTGAGAATGATTTCTTCAATGGAAAGTCGGCCAAGAATGGAGCTGACCGGATTAATACGAAATACGTGGCAGCGGATACACAGATGTATGATTTCCTGAAACAGGCCACGACGGATTATGCGGACAGGATCTACACCATCGATGATGTACACAGCAATATTCTGTTCCTGGCACAGCTGAATATCGACCATCCGGTAATCCGGGTGACAGACACTGCAGATGTAACCCTTTCGGAAGCATTGAACGGAGAATTTTCCGTTTCCTTTGGTTACAGCATCACGAACCAGAACGGAGGCAGTTACGACGGTGAGTGCAGTACGGAACTTTATCTGGATATGAACGGAGATGGAAATTACACGGATGCAGAACGTGTGGACAATGTGTCTGCGGAGGGAAATGTCATCCGTGCAGCGGCAGACGGCGGACAGATGAGTATTCTCTTCACGGAGGATCCGGGATCCCGTGCCATTCCATTCCGGCTCCGTGTGGTAGATAACGGAAATACGTACCGGAGATCTTCCGTGGAGGGAATCCTTACCGTAGTGGATACCACGAAGGAAAAGATCCGGGTACTGCAGATTGGGGAACCGGATACTACATCCCTTTCGAATCTGTATCAGCAGGAGAATTCCACACTTGGGTATTACCTCAGGGCGGCTGAGAATGGCATGAATGTGAAATTCGATATCGAAACGGTTTCGTCCGCAATGCTGGGAGAGAAGCTTGCAAAGAATCAGGACTATCTGGAGCAGTGGGATCTGCTGATCGTCGGATTCGGCAACGGTTCGGAGAATATTCAGGCAGGAAGAATCGAAGATTATATTCAGAAGGGACACAGCGTACTGGTTACCGGTAAGGAGGCAACGGACGGAAAGCGTCAGATGAGTGCTATGCTCCTTGGACAGTATGAGAACCGCAAAACCTATGGAAAACTGGGACGCGATACGGGCTCCCTGTACCGGTATGCAGGACTCGATGCCGGAATGTTCGGTGCGCAAAGCAGTCTGAGTGCAGCGGGACTGAATGAGGGAAGCATTTTCAGCTATCCGTTTTCGATTGGTAAGTCGGTAGCACTGGATGGAGGAAAAAGTTATCAGGCTTACGATTACCTGCTTGATTTAAGCAGCCTTAAGGCACCCTTTGTGACACCGTGGTTTGTATTTTCTCAATCGGGAAACAATACAAATGCCTACGATATTTCACCGAAGGACGGGGCGAATAATTACTGGCTCTACAGCAGAAGCAATGTGGTCTTTATCGGAAATGATGACTATTCCGGCTTTACGTATCAGGCAGACAATCAGCAGAATCCGGTCGGAACCGGACTGCAGGAGTCGCAAATGTTCGTCAATGCCATGATGCTGGCTTATGACTCCGGTATCCACAATCTGAAAGTGAATATCGTGGCAGGCTTTGATACGACAGCAGCAAAGGTGGCAAGCATCAGTGTTCCGTTTGACAAAGACCTTGAGAATCAGAGCGGAAGCGGACTCCTTGATGAAACCGTGGATGTTTATTTTAAGTTTAAAAACAGCAACCTGACCCGGTCAAATGCGTATACCGTAAACTTCTATTACGAAGACACGGCAGGATCGGTCACTCTCAATGTGGGAGATGAGGTTGTACAGGTGACGCCGTTTACAAGCAGCCTGTGGACGGTACAGGACAATACCCTTACGGAAGTGGCTGCCTCTCAGATCCGGCAGGGAAAGGTTTACCGGCTTAAGGCACCGGTGATTGCACTTCAGAATAACACAGCGGCTACGAATGCAAAGATTTATGTGGAAGTGGTTTCTGCGCTGGAGCGTCCGGATGGTACGGAAGGCGCAGGAAGTAAAGAGGTTCGTGGATATGATTCCGTGACCTTTACCCGTACACAGCTTTTCCTTCTGGAGTAAAGCAGGAATCCCGGCAACGGTTCTGCCGGTGGAATCCGGAACAGTAAAGTCTTATATATGGAAGAAATTCATCAGGCAGAGATTTCCGTTTCGTAAAATTTCGGAAATTTCTGCTTGAAACTTTTTCGGAAGTATTGTATAGTGTAAAATCGTATATGGTTTAAGACTTTAGCATACAGAAGCGTTCCGGTGATCCAAAGGATCCGAAGGGATGCAGCTAATTAATAAAAAAGAGGTTTAAAATGGCGAAATATCTGGTAATCGTGGAGTCACCTGCCAAGGTGAAAACTATAAAGAAATTTTTGGGAAGCAGTTATGAGGTTGTGGCGAGTAACGGCCATGTACGGGATTTCCCGAAGAGTCAGCTTGGAATTGATGTGGAGCACGATTATGAACCGAAATATATTACGATTCGTGGCAAGGGCGATATTTTAGCAAATCTGCGTAAGGAAGTCAAGAAGGCAGACAAGATCTATCTCGCAACTGACCCGGACCGTGAGGGAGAAGCAATTTCATGGCATTTATATTGTGCATTGAAGTTAGAGGACAAGAAGGTATATCGTATCACCTTTAACGAGATCACGAAGAATGCCGTGAAGGAATCCTTGAAGAATGCACGTGAAATCGACATGAATCTGGTGGATGCCCAGCAGGCAAGACGTATGCTGGACCGCATGGTGGGTTACCGGATTTCCCCATTGCTGTGGGCGAAGGTGAAACGTGGCTTAAGCGCAGGACGGGTACAGTCTGTGGCACTTAGGATCATCTGTGACCGGGAAGAAGAAATCAACAGCTTTATCCCGGAGGAATACTGGACGCTGGATGCGTCCTTACAGGTAGACTCCGAGAAGAAGCCTCTCGTTGCCAAGTATTATGGAACGAAAGAGGGCAAGGTGAATATTAAGAGTAAGGAACAGATTGAGGAGATCATGAAGGAGTGCAGGGAAGCCTCCTATGAGGTTGCCGAAATCAGAAAGGGAGAGCGAACCAAGAAGTCTCCGCTTCCGTTTACTACCTCAACCTTACAGCAGGAAGCCAGCAAGGTACTGAACTTCTCGACACAGAAGACCATGCGTCTTGCACAGCAGCTTTATGAAGGCGTGGAAATCAAAGGCTCCGGAACGGTGGGTGTCATCACCTATCTGCGTACCGATTCGACGAGAATTTCCGAGGAAGCACAGGCTGTGGCAGAAGATTTTATCAAAGAACATTACGGAGACCGCTATGCTGCCGGCGGAACAAGAGAGGATCGTAAGGATAATAAGAAAATTCAGGATGCACACGAAGCCATCCGTCCGACTTCCCTTACCTTCAGTCCGGTAGTATTAAAGGAATCCTTATCCAGAGACCAGCTGCGCTTATATCAGCTGATTTATAATCGTTTTCTTGCAAGCCAGATGACGTCTGCTGTTTATGAGACCACATCGGTAAAGATTGATGCCGGAAAGCACCGCTTTACCGTAGCGGCATCAAAGCTTGTCTTTGACGGCTTTATGAGTGTTTACATCCAGGAGGATGATAAGGAAGAGACCAATACCTTAACAAAGGGACTCGATGAACGCTCGAAGCTGAAGCTCCTTGAATTTGAGGAGAAGCAGCATTTCACACAGCCTGCCCCGCACTATACCGAGGCATCCCTGGTCCGTGCCCTTGAGGAGCTTGGAATTGGACGTCCGAGTACCTATGCGCCGACCATTACAACGATTCTTGCCAGAAGATATGTTGTGAAGGAAAATAAGAACCTTTATGTAACCGAGCTTGGTGAAGTGGTAAACAACATCATGAAGGAAGCGTTCCCGAGTATTGTGGACGTGAACTTTACCGCGAATATGGAAATCCTCTTGGACAGCGTGGAAGAAGGAAAGGCGAATTGGAAGACCATTATTTCGAACTTTTATCCGGATCTGGATGAAGCGGTGAAGATTGCTGAAAAGGAGCTTGCTGAGGTTGAGATTAAGGATGAGGTATCCGATCAGGTCTGTGGGCTCTGCGGCAGACAGATGGTGATTAAATACGGTCCGCATGGCAAATTCCTTGCCTGCCCTGGCTTTCCGGAGTGCCGTAATACCATGCCATACTATGAGAAGATCGGCGTGGCCTGTCCGAAGTGTGGTAAGGATCTGGTGCAGAAGATGACCCGTAAGGGCAGAAAGTACTATGGCTGTCTTGGCGCACCTGAGTGTGATTTTATGGTATGGCAGCGGCCATCCGGGGACAAGTGCCCGAAGTGTGGCTCCTTAATGCTTTATAAGGGAAATAAGCTGGCCTGCATGAATGAAAATTGCGGGTATGTAACAAAGATTGAAAAAAAGGAAGATTAACTCCTTATTGAATATAATTTCTGAAAATTTTAGCAGTAGTATAAAATTATTCAAAAATTCACGCATTATCATTGTAAATAAAGATCAATTGTGTTATACTGTGTTCAACAGGTGTTAAATAGTGATGCCTGTATCTGGTTACGGGGAAGGCGTGAATTATGAGTAGTGTACAGTTATTAGATAAGACAAGAAAGATCGGAAAGCTTCTTCATAACAACAATTCGAGCAAGGTTGTATTCAACGATATCTGCTCCGTGTTGTGTGAGATTCTTGATTCCAATGTACTGGTGATCAGCAAGAAGGGCAAGGTATTGGGCGTTGGTGACTGTGAGGGTGTAGAATCTATCACAGAACTGATTGTTGATCAGGTAGGCGGCTTTATAGATGGTATGCTGAATGAACGTCTTCTGGCAGTTCTTTCCACGAAGGAAAATGTGAACCTTGAAACACTGGGCTTTGAGGATGAAAATGTCCGTAAGTTTCAGGCCATCATTACCCCTATCGAGATTGCAGGCGAACGTCTTGGCACCCTGTTTATTTACAAGTGTGATCAGCAGTATGATATAGACGATATTATCCTTTGTGAATATGGAACTACGGTAGTCGGACTTGAAATGCTGCGTGCTGTAAACGAAGAGAGTGCAGAAGAGTCCAGAAAGCTTGCCGTGATTAAATCAGCAATCAATACACTTTCCTATTCCGAGATGGAAGCAGTAGTGCATATTTTTGAAGAGCTCGACGGCATGGAAGGAATCCTTGTTGCCAGCAAAATTGCAGACCGTGTCGGAATTACACGTTCTGTCATTGTAAATGCACTTCGCAAGTTTGAAAGTGCAGGTGTCATTGAATCCAGATCTTCCGGAATGAAGGGAACCTATATCAAGGTGCTGAATGATATGGTTTTTGATGAAGTTGAGAAATTAAAGCGTGAGAATATGCATTAATGCTTCGGCATAATGGAACACAGACGGAATACAGGAACTAAAGGATTAGTTTTACAAGGGATTAAAGGGATTTAGGAAGAGGGCTTCGTAGATCCCATTTTTATTGAATCAGTAGCAATCGGGACATAGGTACTAGCCATGGAATTTAAAAAAATCTTGTGTTTTTGGCTGATTATTTCTATAATGTAACAAGGGAGGAAATACCTGATGATTAATTCAAATGTTTTTGATTATATTAATGTAATGGGAAAGACGGCAGATGCATCCTGGAAGAGAAATGAAATTCTCTCCAATAATATTGCCAATGTAGATACTCCACGATATAAGAGACAGGATATTAATTTTGAAGCCCAGCTCCGGCAGGCTCTTGGAAACAGCCGGTATGAATCGGTGGATGACAAGGTATCTTCTTTAAATGTCGGAGATCTGCAGGCACGTGTTTATACTGATGCGGCGAACTTCTCATATCGTCTTGATGGCAACAACGTGGATATTGATACGGAGAATGTGGAGCTGGCCTCCAACCAGATCAAATATAATGGTCTGATCAACAGTATTAATCAGGAATTTGCCAATCTGAAAATGGTTATGAAATAGGAGGAATACATAGATGAGCATCTTTACTTCCTTTAATGTAAATGCGTCCGGAATGACAGCGCAGCGTTACCGCATGGATATCATCTCCGAGAACGTGGCGAATATGAATACCACCCGTACCGAGGATGGAACACCTTACCGCCGTAAGGTAGTAACTTTTGAGGAGAAGGGACCGAAGCAGGGAACCTTCAGCAGTATTTTTGGAACTGCGAGCGACCGTTATAAGAATCAGGGGGTTAAGGTATCTTCTGTGAAGGAGGACACCTGGACGCAGATGAATATGGTGTATGATCCGTCCCATCCCGATGCAGACGAGAATGGTTATGTAACTTATCCGAATGTCAATGTGGTGACCGAAATGACGAACCTTATTGATGCAAGCCGTTCCTACGAGGCGAACGCAACAGCCTTTAATGCAAGTAAGTCCATGGCTGCAAGGGGACTCGAGATTGCACAGTCTTAATCCGGAATCCTATTAAGGAAATAAAATAAAATAAAATGAAATGCAGGAGATAACAACATCATGGTAGATATATCCGGTTTTTATAATATATCTTCTAATGCCATCCGCAAGGCAGCAGAGAGTACATCCATTCAGAATGCCAGTCATTCTACAGGAGAGTTTGAAGGAATGCTTGATAAGGCAATCGAGAATCTGTCAACAACGAATGCATACCTTTCGGATGCGGAGAATGAGCAGATCAAATGGGCTCTAGGCGAATCTGAAAATACGCATGACCTTAGTATTGCACTGGGTAAGGCATCGACCGCATTAAGCTATACGGTAGCGGTACGCGACAAGTTTTTAGAAGCATACAAGGAAATTATGCAGATTCAGATTTAAGGAGTTAGATCATGGCTGACAAGATAAAAGAGCTTTTTAACAAAGTTCTGGAATGGTGGAATCGCTTTTCCACCAAACAAAAAACGTTCATTATATCAGCTGGGGCAGGAGTGATTCTTGCCTTGGCTATTTTGGTTACTGTCCTGACAAGACCGCAGTACACGCTGCTGCGCAGCTGCGATACAACGAAAGAAGCGTCCGAGATAGCAGATATTCTTGAAAGTGAAGGGCTTGATTATCAGGTTTCGGACGATGCCTATCAGATTACCATCAATAAGAAGCAGCTCTCACAGGCAAATCTGCTGCTGGCCTCCAATAATATTCAGGCGAATTCATATACCATCGATAACGTGACAAGCGGCGGATTCAGTACAACAGAGTCCGATAAGCAGAAACGTTACGAGCTTTATATGGAAACAAGGCTGGCACAGGATCTTCTGGGAACCTTTTCTTTTGTAAAGTCTGCAGTAGTGGAACTGAATATTCCGGAGAATGATGGAACCCTGATTTCGAAGCAGGAGGATTCTTCGGCGTGGGTTGTTTTGGAGCTCAAGGAGGAAATTACACAGGATACGGCAGCAGGTATTGCGAAGGCGATTGCGGTTGCCATCGGAAATAAGACCGAAGAAGGCATTGTAATTATGGATACGCAGGGAAACACCCTGTATTCCGGTTCGGAAAGCTACAGCGTTTCCGGAACCGCAAGCTCCCAGCTCAGTGTCAAGGCACAGTGGGAGAACAAGGTCAAGAATAATGTCCGCCAGGTAGTTATGGGAACCAACCAGTTTGACAAGGTGGAGGTAGCCGTTAATCTGGATCTGGATTTTTCTACAAGCAGCCAGACAGATCATGAATTTTATGTAGCGGACGGACAGACACAAGGGTATTTGTCCTCTGAGCGGATCTACAGCTCCGAGGCAACGAACGGCAATTCCGATGTGCCGGGAACCGATTCCAACGGTAATCAGGAATACGTTTATCAGGATAATTCCGAAAGCTCCTCCACGACCTCTGAGGAAGAGCGCAAATATACACCGAGTGAGCGGATTACAGACAAGCAGATCCCGGCAGGTACCATTAATTATACCAATTCGTCCATCTCCTGTGCGTTTACCAAGATTGTGATGGTACGCGAGGATGAGGTGAAGGCTCAGGGGCTTTTAGACGGAGTGACCTGGGAAGAGTACAAGCTTGCAAATGAAGGCCAGACTGCAATTGATGTGGATCAGAGCTTTTATGATATGGTATCCAAAGCCACCGGATTCCCGACAGACAACATTTCCATTATGGCATATTCCGAGAATATGTTTGTGGATTCTGAGGGCCTGGGTATTTCTGCTACGGATATTATGACGATAGTTCTTATCGTTGGCATCCTGGCGCTTCTTGTTTTTGTAGTACTGCGAAGCATGCGTGGAGACAAGGCAGCAGAACAGCCCGAAGAGCTTGCTGTGGAGGATCTGTTACAGTCCCAGCCTGAGACCGAGCTTGAAAATATCAATACCGAGCAGATGTCTGAGACAAGAAGACTGATTGAACGGTTTGTGGATGAAAATCCGGAGGCGGCAGCGAGTCTTTTACGAAACTGGCTGAATGAGGACTGGGGTTAAACCTGCACTTTAGGAAGGTTAGATAATCATGAGCGAAGAACGTATGAGCGGACTTCAAAAGGCGGCAATCCTGCTGATTGCATTAGGCCCGGAGAAGTCAGCAATGATATTTAAACATTTAAAGGAAGAAGAAATTGAAGAGCTGACACTGGAAATTGCCAATACCAGGAGTGTTACCCCTCAGGTTAAGGAAGAGATCATTGAGGAGTTTTATCAGGTCTGCCTGGCACAGCAGTACATAGCAGAAGGTGGTATCGGTTATGCCAAGGAGCTTTTGGAGAAGGCCCTCGGAAGCGAGAAGGCAATGGATGTCATTGGCAAGCTGACCGCATCCTTGCAGGTAAAACCGTTCGAGTTTGTGCGAAAGACCGACGCATCCCAGCTGCTTAACTTTATTCAGGATGAGCATCCGCAGACGATCGCCCTTATTTTGTCCTATCTGCCTCCATCACAGGCAGCTTTGATTATTTCCGCCCTGCCTCCGGACCGTCAGGCAGATGTTGCCAAGCGTATCGCGGTGATGGACCGGACAAGCCCGGATATTGTGAAGGAAGTGGAGAAGGTGCTCGAATCCAAGCTGTCATCCTTAGTAAATCAGGATTACACCATTATTGGCGGTGTCGATGCGGTTGTAGATATTTTGAATACAGTAGATCGTGGAACCGAGAAGCACATCATGGAATCACTGGAAATCGAAGAGCCGGAGCTGGCAGACGAAATCCGCAAGAAGATGTTCGTATTCGAAGATATTCTTCTTCTGGACGATCGTGCAATTCAGCGTGTGCTGCGTGATGTGGATAATAACGACCTGGCACTTGCACTTAAGGGCGCAAACGAACAGGTACAGAATGCAATCTTTAATAACCTTTCCAAGCGTCTTGCTGTCATGATTAAGGAAGATATGGAATTTATGGGACCTGTCCGCATGAAGGATGTGGAAGAGGCACAGCAGAAGATTGTAAATATCATCCGTAGGCTGGAGGATTCCGGAGATATCGTAATTTCCAGAGGCGGAGGTGACGAGATCATTGTTTAGTAATTTATATAAAGCGGGTTTTGTTCACCTGGGTGAGGATGCCCGTGTGATTGATATGAATGCCATACTGGAAAAGCGCCTTAAGGAGGAAGCAGAGCGTAGAAGCCGTCATCCGGAGCACGAGCTTGTAGCAGCACAGGATGGCTTTACGGAGGGACTGAATGCCGAGAAGGTCGATGTTTTATTAGAGCCGGATGCAGAAGCTGCTTCCCAGCAGAATGCTTCCATTCAGGAGCAGGAGCAGTTAAAGCAGGAAATTGAAGAGGCAAGGAATGAACTGGCGGGGCTGCAGGCGCAGATCGAACAGGAAAAGGAACAGGCACAGCTTGAAATTGACCAGATGAAGGCCAAAGCCTTTGAAGAAGCGAATGAACAGGGCTATCAGGAAGGGTACCGGAAGGGTCTTGATTCCGTGCAGGAGCTGCAGAAGCAGTGTGAGGATGAACGGCTGCAGCAGGAACAGGAATATCAAAAGAAACTCGAAGAAATGGAACCTCTGATGGTCGATACCTTATGTGATGTCTACAGTCATATTTTCAAGGTGGAGGCGAAGGAACACAAGGAGCTGGTTTTGAAGCTTTTACAGGATACATTGCTGAAGGTGGATGGCACAGGTTCTATCATTGTTCATGTGGCAAAAGAAGATTATGCTTATGTGCAGGAACAGAAGGGAGCTTTGCTGGAAGAAGCCGGTATGCAGAGCGGATCGGTGGAGATCGTTTCGGATGCAGCACTTGCACGGGCACAGTGTATGATTGAAACAGAAGGCGGTGTGTATGACTGCTCGCTCGATACCGAGCTTGCAGAACTGAAACGCCGGTTGATGCTGCTTGCTTATCAGAAGTCCTAAGTAAAGCAAAATCCCACTGGCAAAGCCGGTTTTGGAAAGGATTTTGCATTGTAACTGTGAGAGTACTGAACAGTTGCGAAGCAGAAAGGGAATACCGGGATGGATATTTCAGATATTCAGTTTGATAAATATAGATCCGTATGCACAGATGATTTATTCAAGGTACGCGGAAAGGTAGTAAATGTTGTAGGGCTGACCATTGAGTCAGCGGGACCTTCAGCAAAGCTGGGGGATATCTGCATGATTTATCCGAGTGCGGCGAATGCAGGCAGTAAGCCTGCACTTGCTGAAGTGGTTGGATTCCGAAACGGAAGAAATCTGTTGATGCCCTATGAGGATGTCGAAGGAATCGGACCTGGAAGCAGCGTAGAGAATACGGGTGCACCATTAAAGGTACGCGTGGATGAGTCCCTCTTATCCCATACACTGGATGGATTGGGACGCCCGAATGAAGAGATGGTTTTATCGGGTGAGGAATATTCAGTAGAGGCGAAGCCCCCGGATCCCATGTCGAGAAAGATTATTTCCGAAGTCCTTCCTTTGGGAGTAAAGGCTGTAGACGGCCTGATCACCGTTGGCAAGGGACAGCGAATCGGGATCTTTGCAGGCTCCGGAGTTGGAAAGTCTACCTTAATGGGCATGTTTGCCCGGAATACAAAAGCAGATATTAACGTCATCGCACTGATCGGTGAACGAGGCAGAGAGGTGCGTGAATTTATTGAGCGAGACCTGGGACCGGAGGGCATGAAGCGTTCGGTCGTTGTGGTTGCAACCTCAGATAAGCCGGCGCTGGAGCGTAAGAAAGCAGCGCAGACAGCAACAGCGATCGCGGAATACTTCCGTGATCAGGGAAAGGATGTCCTTCTGATGATGGACTCCATGACGCGTTTTTCCATGGCACAAAGAGAGATTGGACTGGCAAGTGGAGAACCTCCGGTATCGCGGGGATATCCGCCAAGCGTTTATTCGGAGATGCCAAAACTCTTAGAGCGCGCCGGATGTTCGGATAAAGGCTCAATTACCGGACTTTATACCGTACTTGTGGACGGTGACGACTTTAATGAACCGATCACCGATACGGCACGAAGCATTCTGGATGGACATATTATGCTGGATCGTAAGCTGGCGCATAAGAATCATTATCCGGCGATTGATGTGTTACAGAGTATTTCACGTTGCATGAGCCAGATTGCAACGAGGGAGCACAAGTCCTATGCCGGCAGGCTTAAGAATGTCATGGCTACTTATGCAGAGGCAGAGGATCTGATTAATATCGGTGCATATAAGGCAGGAAGCAACCCCGACATTGATTATGCGGTTTCCAGGATCGGAGCGGTCAATGAGTTCCTGATGCAGGATGTGTCCGATAAGTTTACCTTTGAACAGACCGTATCCATGCTGAAGGAAATTTTCGATGGCTAAGTTTAGATACCGGATGCAGAGCATTCTGGAAATAAAAAAGAAACTGGAAGAGCAGGCAAAGAATGAGTTCGCGGCAGCGAGGGCAGCATTGAACGAGGAAGAGGATAAGCTCGAACAGTTAAAGAAACGTAAAGAGGCTTATGAAGACGAGGGGCGCGCTTTACGGGAAAATACCCTGAATATCATGGATATTATTGAGAATAAAGAAGCACTGCTTCGTATGGATGAGTTTATTGCAGATCAGCAGCTTAATGTGAAGCGTGCACAGGACCGCATGGAGGAAGCAAGGCTTGCCCTTCAGACCGCCATGCAGGAGAGTAAAACGCAGGAAAAGCTGCGTGAGAAGGCGTTCGAGCAGTTTGTGAAGGAAGAAAACAAAAGGGAATCCAAGGAAATCGATGAGCTTGTCAGTTATACATACGGCAGGAAAGCATAGGAGAGAGTATTTTGAGTTCGGAAGTAGGAGATGTAATGACTCCTGAAGAGGCAAAAGCGGAAAAGCAGCGTCTGAAGGAAGAAAAGAAACAACTTAAAAAGGAGCAGAAGGACCAGAAGAAGGCAGCAAGGGCAAGGGCAAAGGAAATTGCCAGCCAGGAGGCAGATCTTGCGGATGAGGAGGAGACAGGCAGCGGATCGGTATTTTTGGTAACCTTTATCATTGTACTGATTTGGATTGCAATTCTGTGTCTGGTTGTAAAGCTTGATCTGGGTGGATTTGGAAGTAATGTGCTGACTCCGGTATTAAAGGATGTGCCGGTTGTGAATCTGATCCTTCCAAAGAACAGCGATACGGAAGTTCCTGCCGATGATTCACAGTCATACGGCGGCTATAGCAGTCTGCAGGAGGCCGTGGATTATATCAAGGAGCTGGAACTGGAGCTGGAACGGGCAAAATCCACCAATACCGAGAATACCGATGAGGTTTCCCAGTTAAAGGCAGAGATTGAACGGCTGAAGACCTTTGAGGACAGCCAGCTGGAATTTGAGAAGATTAAGACCCAGTTTTATGAAGAAGTAGTCTATGCTGATAAGGGACCGGGAATCGAGGAATATAAGAAGTATTACGAATCCATGGATCCTGCTACGGCAGAGTATCTGTATAAACAGGTGGCAGCGCAGACAGAAGAAACGGATGAAGTCAAGGATTATGCGAAGGCTTATTCCGAAATGAAGCCCAAGCAGGCAGCTGCAATTTTTGAAGATATGACCGACAATCTTGATCTGGCAGCAAGAATTTTAAGTGTGATGGATGCTGCCGACCGGGGGAAGATTTTAGGTGCGATGGATCCGGTCGTTGCCGCCCAGCTTACTAAAATTATGGATCCGGAGTCTTAAGGAGGTTACTCCTTTGACCGATATATTCATTGTACCTTGAAAAAATAATAAAGGAGGAAAAAAGATGACGAGTGCACCTGTAAAGAACGCGGGCCCGCTGCCTGATTACATCAATACCGGAAATGCTGTTCCCTCTAAGACCTGTGGAACAGACAGTAATTTCGGAAGTGCGATGAACAAGGCAACGACAGGAAACCGCAATCTGTATGAGACGCGTCCGTCAGCTGTAACGAAGAGTACCGGAACAGCGAATGTTACGGAAATGTCGAAGAACACCACAGACAGCCGTAAGATTCCCGATGTGAATAACACGGAACGGTCGCCAGAGACCGGCTCTTTTGAAAAACAGGCCGATGAAATCACCAAAGCCGCCGACAAGATGAAGAATTCCATAATGGAAACCCTTGATGTGTCGGAAGAAGATTTACAGAAGGCAATGGAGATTCTGGGATTTAATATGGTTTCTTTACTTGATCCGGCAAATTTATCCCAGCTTGTTCTGACCTTAAGCGGCGAAGCGGATCCCTCATCATTATTAACCAATGAGGCACTTTTTCAGGAGCTCCAGTCCTTGCAGCAGATGGCAGGTGAACTGACCCGGGAGCTGCAGCAGATCCTTTCCCTGACACCGGAAGAGTTGACCGGTGCGATGGCAGACGTACAGGAATGGATGCAGAGCGTGGAAAATGTTCCGGCAGATGGGACATCCGGCGAAGAATCTGTGAATGGAAATGTTAATGGAGAAGAAAAAGAGCAGAGAATGAATGTGGACATTCGTGTGAACGGGCAGGAGGTTTCGCTGGGAACGGATGGTAAAGGAAATGTAACAGGAACCGTTCAGATGACGAAAGCCGATTCCGGGGATTCAGGAAGTGCCACGAAACAGGAAAGCGGCAGGCAGAGTTCCGCAGGAAAAGATACCGGAGCCAATGTGGTATCCGATCAGGCAATGCTTAACAATCCGTTACAGAACCGCACAGCGGTGAATGAAACCGGGTTTACACAAAGCACGACCGCTTATACCTCGAACACGCAGGAAATCATGGATCAGATTTTAAGTAACATCAGGATCCGGATTACACCGAATGTGGATTCCCTTGAAATGCAGCTTCATCCGCAGAGTCTTGGAACCGTTCATGTACAGCTTACGAACCATGCAGGAGAGATTACCGCAATGTTCCATGTACAGAATGAAGCCGTGAAAACTGCTGTGGAAACGCAGATGATACAGCTTAAGGAAGCGTTGAATGATCAGGGAGTGAAGGTAGAAGCCATTGAAGTATCCGTAGACACCAGAGGCTTTGAGAGCAGCTTATGGCAGGGACAGGAGAATCCCGGACAGGAAGCGTATGAACAGCAGCGCAGAACGCCCAGAAGAATCAATCTTGCATCCCTGGATGCATCTTTTGAAGAAGAGGCAACCGAAGAAGAGGTGCTTGCCGCAAAGATGATGGAAGCAAACGGAAATACCGTAGACTTTACCGCATAGGAAAGTCAGAAAGGAGAGAATATGGCAGTAAGTGCAGTAGTTAAAGACGGCGAGATTCAGCAGACCGCAGCAGAAACCTCTGCGAAAAAAGCAACAAAAAGCAACAGTGGTATGGATAAGGATGCTTTTTTACAACTGTTGGTAGCACAGATGAAGTACCAGGATCCGTTACAACCGACATCCAATACCGAATACATATCCCAGTATGCAACCTTTTCCCAGGTAGAGCAGATGCAGAATATGGCGTCCTCCATGGAATTATCCAGAGCATCCTCTATGGTAGGAAAACTTGTAGAAGTAACCTCGACCGATTCAAACGGAGAATCCAAGACAATTCAGGGAACGGTGGAATACGTTACCTACGAAAACAACAAAGCATATGTATCCATTGACGGAACGAAGTATTCCGCAGAAGATGTCACTGCAGTCATCAGCGAGGAATATCAGTCTTCCTATGATCTTGCCGTAGCATTCTGCGTAGCAATGAACAAGCTTCCGGGTATTGACCAGTTAACCTATGGCGATAAAGAAACCGTAGAAACTCTGAAGAAGGGTTATGAAGCAATGACAACCTATCAGAAGAGCTTTGTTCCGGACGATTATGCGACGAAGCTTCAGAAGTACGTGGAGCGTATGGAGGAGCTGGTAAAGGAACATGACCGAGCACAGGAAAATGCAGGAGAATCCGGAGAAAACGGTGAAAACGCTGATAAGACACAGGAAGCATAAGGATCTCAGGGAGGAGAATAACCATGATCGTGAAGAATAATGGATTCCTTACGATTGAGCAGCTGCAGGATCAGTACCTGAATGGAATAACAGGTAACACTCCTGTAAAAACCACGGATGGGAAAAGCTTTCAGGAAATTCTGGAAAGCACACAGGGCAGCAGGGAAGTAAGATTTTCCAAACATGCTGCACAACGGCTTTCAAACAGAAACATTGAACTGACAAAGGATCAGAAGGAACGCTTGCAGGCAGGAACCGCCAAAGCTTCTCAAAAGGGAATCAGAGAATCCCTGGTGCTTGTGGATCAGCTGGCATTTATTGTGAACATTCCCAATAATACTGTTGTGACCGCAATGCAGCAGAACGAAACAGATGAAAATATCTTTACAAATATTGATGGAGCCGTTATTATATAAGCTGGACCTTACGGAGGCAGACATTCCCGACTGACAGACGGAATGAAAAGACGGCTCAAAACAAGGAGGTCATTTCATTATGATGAGATCATTATATGCTGGTGTGGCAGGTCTTAAAACACACCAGACAAGAATGGACGTTATTGGTAACAATATCGCCAATGTAAATACAACCGCATACAAGTCACAGTCCATGACATTCAGTGACCTGATGTATCAGACCACACAGGCAGCATCCGGTGCCAATGCAACAACCGGTGTCGGTGGTACGAATGCACGTCAGATCGGTCTTGGATCCAAGACCAGTGCGATTAAAACCGCAATTACCCAGCAGGGTGCAACACAGACAACGAACGATCCGTTTGACGTGATGATTACGGGAGAATCCTTCTTCGTTGTGAATAACGGAAGTGAGAACTTCTTTACAAGGGATGGTTCCTTCTATGTGGATGGCGCCGGTAACCTTGCCATGACCAGTACAGGTTACAATGTTATGGGTTGGCTTCCGGATACCGAAGATCCTACCACAATCAAGCAGGATACCGTAACAGCACTCCGTGTTATGACCGAAGCCAATATGACCTATCCGGCGCAGGCAACCAGTAAGGCAACCTTCGCAGGTATTATTGATACGAATGATACGAATGTAACAAGCACCGAAGGAAGAGTAGTGAATCTTGAGGTGTATGATAACAAGGGATTTAAGTATACCGTGCGATGCACACTGCATGATGAAGACACAACGGCTGATGACGGTATGTTCTATTTGAAGCTGGAGGATATTCTGGACTCCAACGGAAAGAGCATTGTGGAAACAGGAAAAAAGGTTACGGATTATATGAAATTTGATGGTGTTACAGGACATGCTGGTGATACAAGCGGTGAAACGACACTTCTTCAGTATAGCACGAAGGATGGATCTTTTGTAAATGCGGGAAAAGCAAAGGGAGATGCTTCCACACAGACTTCGCTTACCATTACAGTTGCAAATCTTCCAAGTTTTGAGAACATTACCGCAGATTTCTCCGCAACCTCGAACCAGAACAACAACGGAAGCTCTACCTTTGTAGGATCGAAGGGTGACAGCAAGGGTATCGGTTCCGGACGTAAGGTGGGTGAAATGAGTGGTATTGCCATTCAGAAGGATGGTAAGATCTATGCTTCCTATGACAATGGACAGAAGAGACTGTTAGGACAGATCGCAGTTGCAAACTTTGCCAATGCATCCGGTCTTTCCAAGGAGGGAGATAACCTCTATTCCGCAACACAGAACTCCGGAGACTTTAACGGAGTGGGGGAGGACATTACCGCAGATGGTGGTTATATGAACTCCGGCGTACTGGAAATGAGTAACGTGGATCTTTCTGCTGAATTTACCGAAATGATTACGACCCAGCGTGGTTTCCAGGCCAACAGCCGAATCATCACCGTATCCGATACCTTATTGGAAGAACTGACCAATCTGAAACGGTAGTGCTGAATAGTGACAATCAATAATTAAAAGAGAAGCAGAGGAAGCTTTAAAACGCATAAAGGTGTAAGGGAACGGGCAGAAGCAGCCCGTTCCCTTAAGGTATTTTTCCGGAGGTGTGGACAGATGATTGAAGTTACGAAGATGAATGGTAGAAAAGTACTGGTAAACCCGGATCTTATTGAACTTGTTGAAGAAACGCCGGATACGGTTGTTCTATTTACAACCGGAAGGAAAATAATTATAAAAGAAAGTAGACAAGAGGTCAAAAATCTTGTAAAATCGTATAGAAAGGATATTTTTGCAGATTAACGCAAAAAGGTGATACAAAGTGGATTTAGCGTCAATTCTTGGTTTAGTGTTATGCTTTGGCATGTGTATATATGGTATTATCAGTAATGCAGGTGCAGAGAACTTTGGGCGATACATAGATCCTCCGTCAGCAATTATTACATTTGGTGGCGCTTTTTTTGCGATTATGGCATCGACAACCCTTAAAAACTATGTGGCCGGCTTGAAGAGCTTTTTACTTGTGTTCAAGACTCCTGCAAACGATGTGAAGTCCATGATCAGTCAGATTATTGACCTTTCCAATGTGGCTCGTAAGGAAGGACTTCTTTCTCTGGAAGAGGCCGCAGGTAATCTGGATGACGAGTTTATGAAGAAGGGAATCCTTCTGATTGTGGATGGTACGGATCCGGATCTGGTACGCGGCATTCTGGAAACCGAGCTTGTCAGCATTGAAGAACGCCATAAGGGCAAAATTTCCTTCTGGGAAGACCTGGGCGCCATGGGTCCTGCCTGGGGTATGATTGGTACACTGATCGGTCTGGTTAACATGCTTTATGAAATGGATGATCCGAGCAGTATCGGTCCTTCCATGGCGGTAGCACTGGTTACCACCTTATACGGATCCCTGCTTGCCAACTGGATCTGTACGCCGGTTGCAACTAAATTAAAGTTAAATAATGCAAATGAAATTACCATGAAAGAAATTGCTATTGAAGGATTGCTTTCGATTCAGGCGGGTGAGAATCCGCGTGTTATCGAAGAAAAACTGAAATCCTTCCTGGCACCGGCAGACCGTGCCAATGCATCTGCCGAGGGAGGTGAAGAGGTTGGCTAAGAGAAAGCCGGAAGAACCGCCGAAGGGAGCGCCAGCGTGGCAGTCGACCTTTGCGGATCTGATGAACCTTCTGCTTTGTTTCTTCGTTATGTTGTTTTCCATGTCCACAATGGATGCCCAGAAGTTTGAGCTGATGGCAGCATCCTTTAACCAGACCTTCAGTATTTTCAGTGGAGGTGCTTCTGCGATTGGCGATGGCATGCTGATCAGTAACGGTGTAAGCCAGTTGAATGAGCTGGATAAGTACATTAACAGCACCGGCATGAATCCGGAGGGTGAGGAAATGCCCAAGGAATTCGAGGAAGCCAGGGAAATGGTGGACGAGGAGCAGATGAAGCAGTCTGAAGAACTGGCAGGAAAGGTGGAAGAAGCTCTCGAAGAGAAAAATCTGGATAAGGAAGTGGACATCGAGTTTACTTCACAGTATGTGCAGCTTACAGTAAATGGAGCGTTGCTTTTTGATTCGGGAAAAGTAGAATTAAAACAGGAATCTCTGTCCATGATGAACCAGCTCGGTATTATTTTGCAGCGGTTTGCAGAAGGGACTATCGAAATAGAAGGACACACAGATAACGTTCCGATGTCCGGTGCGAAGTATTCGAATAATGATGAACTGAGTGCGGGGCGTGCACTTTCCGTATTTTACTATCTGCGCGACAATACAACACTTGATATGAGCAGGGTGAAGCATTCGGGAAGAGGTGAATACATTCCTATTGCCGATAATTCCACACCGGAAGGAAGAGCAATGAACCGTCGGGTGGAAATCCGGATTTATAACGCATTAAGTTCTTATAACTAGAAAGGTGTTACTATCATGAAGAAAAACCTCATTTCGGTCGCAATTCTTGTATTGTTGATCGTGAATATTGTTCTGACCTCAATTATGATGTTCAGTGTACTGAATACGAATAAAAAAACAGCAGCATTTGTCACGGAAGTGGCATCTGCAATCCAGCTGGAATTAGGAACGGATGAAGAGTCACAGGAAACAGAAACAGTCGCCATTGATGATATTGATACTTATACGATCGCCGATATGACGATTCAGCTAAAGCCCTCCGCTACCACAAACAGCAGTGGGGAAAATACCGGTAAAGTACATTATGTAAGCACTTCGATCGTTCTGTCCATGAATAAGAAGAATGCAGATTATAAGACTTATTCTGCTGATCTTGTAAACAAGGAAGATCTGATCAAGGGCGAAATTACCGAAGCCTTCAGTCAGTATACCATGGAGGAAGCATCTGAGAATCCGCAGGCAGTAAAGGATGAAATCCTGAGCAGAATTCAGGCTTTGTATGGATCTGATTTCATTTTTGATGTAACCGTGAGCAATCCTCTTTATCAGTAATACGCAGGGCACTGCGTAAAGAAAGAAGGAGGTGAGGACCGGTGGGCGAGGTACTATCGCAAAGTGAAATTGATAATCTGCTCGCACAGCTAAGCAGTGGCGAGCTTGATATGGAGCAGATGCAGGAGCCGAAAGAAAAACAGGTTAAGGATTATGACTTTAAGCGCCCTGCCAAGTTTTCCAAAGAACACCTGCGGACATTGGAAATTATATATGAGCATTATGGACGGCTGCTATCGACTAATCTGCCGGTTTATCTGCGCAAGAATGTACAGGCTACGGTAGCAAGCTCCGAGACGGTTACATTTTCGGAATTTACGAATGCACTTTCCAATCCGGTTATTTTGGGAATTGTGGACTTTAAACCCTTGACAGGGAATGTTATTATAGAATTAGCACCTAATCTTGGCTTTGCCATGATTGACCGTATGCTCGGAGGACAGGGAGCACCGCTGGAGCGGAACCGTGACTTCTCCGAAATTGAAATGACCATTATCCAGAAGATGATGATTGTGTGCATGCAGCTTATGAGAGAGCCATGGAAGAATGTACTTGACATCTCTCCGATGCTGGACCGGATTGAAACGAATGTCCAGTTCGCACAGGTCATCGCACCGAGTGACATGATCGCCATTGTGACGATGAATGTGAAGATCGGTGATGTTGAAGGGTTTATGAATGTCTGCCTTCCGTTCTTTACACTGGAAGACATTATTGATAAGCTGAATACAAAGTACTGGTTCTCCACGATGAAAAAGGACGATTCCACGGATTATGAAGAGCAGATTGAATCTCTCATCAAGAGAGTGGATGCTCCGATCCGGGCGGTTCTCGGTAAGAGCCAGGTATCCGTAAATGATTTCCTTGGTCTGCAGTGCGGTGATATCATCCGGCTGGATACCAATGTGAATTCTGAAATGTCAGTCTATGTAGGAAATATCCGCAAATTTACAGCATTGCCCGGTTCAAGTCAGGACAAATATGCTGTCCGGATAACATCAGTAATCAGAGAGGGGGAGTAAGGCATGGACGGAACGTTAACGCAGGATGAAATTAATGCACTACTCAACGGAATGGATTTGTCCGACAGCAGTAATAATGCTTCAAAGGACGAACCGGCAGGATCATCCGATGATGCACCGGCAGCTACGGCGGGTGCAGCTCCGGCATCCAACGCGGATGCGCTGACCGATATAGAGCGGGATGCAATTGGCGAAATTGCCAATATCAGCATGGGGTCCTCTGCAACAACGTTATACTCACTGGTCAATCGTAAGGTCAATATTACAACACCGGTAGTTACCATGGCTACCTGGGATACGGTAGTAGAGGATTACCAGAGACCATGTGTTTTTATTAAAATTAAATATACGGCAGGTCTTGATGGCGCCAATATTATGGTGCTGAAGGATCATGATGTGAAAGTAATCGCAGATCTGATGATGGGCGGAGACGGAACCAACACCGATGGAGAACTTGGAGAGCTTCACTTAAGCGCCATTTCAGAAGCGATGAACCAGATGATGGGATCTGCTGCAACCTCACTTTCCACAATGCTTGGAAAGGTGATCGATATCAGCCCCCCGGAGGCAAGTATCTTAAATCTGGAAGAAGTTGAAAGCGGGGAATCAATTGAAGGATTTCTGGCAGGAAACTTTGTAAAGATTTCTTTCCGGATGCAGATTGACGATCTGGTGGACAGTACGATCATGCAGCTTTACCCGATAGAATTTGCAAGGAGCCTGTATGAAACCTTTGTAGCATCAAGCTCCGGAGAATCAGAACCTGCTCCGGCAGCTGCAGGCGAACCTGCACCCGCTCCGGAACCGGTGCCGACACCGGCTGTGGATCCGGAACCATATGTTCCGCCGACGGCTTCCATGAATCAGAATCAGACGATGAGTAATCCGGCCAATATGGATATGAATCAGATGAATATGGGAATGCCGAATATGAACATGGGAATGCCGCAGATGGGCATGCCGAATATGAATATGGGAATGCCACAGATGGGTATGCCGAATATGAACATGGGCATGAACCAGATGAATATGGGAATGCCCCAGATGAATGCACAGCAGCCCATGAACGTGCAGCCTGCACAGTTCCAGAGCTTTAACAATGCTGCCGCTGCCATTCCGGGACAGGAAAACATCGGTTTGATTAAGGATGTTCCGTTGGAAGTTACGGTAGAGCTTGGCAGAACCAAGAAGTCGATTGCAGAAATCCTGGATTTTGCACCGGGAACCATCATTGAACTTGACAAAATTGCCGGAGAGCCGATTGATGTGCTTGTAAACGGCAAGTATGTAGCCAAAGGCGAAGTAGTTGTAATTGAAGAGAGCTTTGGTGTCCGGGTAACCGAGATAATTAACTAGAAATAGGAGAAAAATTATGGCAAAGAATATTTTAATCGTTGATGATGCAGCATTTATGAGAATGATGATCAAGGACATTCTTACCAAGAATGGATACAATGTTGTAGGAGAAGCTGAAAACGGATTAAAGGCAGTTGAAAAGTACACTGAATTAAAGCCGGATCTGGTGCTGATGGATATTACCATGCCGGAGCTTGATGGAATCGGAGCTTTAAAGAAAATCAAGGAAGCTGATTCCAACGCTCTTGTAATTATGTGTTCTGCAATGGGACAGCAGGCAATGGTTATCGAATCCATCCAGGCAGGAGCAAAGGACTTTATTGTGAAGCCGTTCCAGGCAGACCGTGTATTGGAAGCTGTTAAGAAAGTAGTTGGTTAATTATGCTCCTTGCCATTACATCAAGGACTGACAGCTATCTTCAGTTTCTGACCGTTCTGCTGTTGTTTGTGTTTGTTCTGGTGATTACCTACTTCACAACACGCTGGATCGCAAGATACCAGAAGGTAAAGAGCAATGCAGACAATCTGGAGGTGATCGAAACCTGCAGAATTACTTCCAACAAGTATCTGCAGATTGTGCGTGCCGGGACGAAATATGTCCTCATCGCCATTGGCAAGGATGAAGTACATATGCTGACCGAGTTATCGGAGGAAGAGTTGATGCTCACAGCCGGGAAAGGACAGCAGCAGATGGATTTTTCCAGGGTGTTTGCCAGTGTAAAGAATCTGGGGAAAAAAGAGAAAGAATAAATGAAGCACTTTATGAAAAAGATCATAAACATGGTATGCCTGCTGATGACGGTAGGCATATTGTGTATTATTCCGCAGTTTTCCGTACAGGCATCTTCCACATCGACAGGGCTTACCGGGGAAACCACGGAAAGCACCACAAGGCAGGATCCAGGAACAGCTGAGGATCAGAGTGATTTATCGCAACTGAATATCGGTAATACCTTTACCATTACCAGTAATGAAGGTAATGGGCAGATTAACGGGACATTAAGGATTCTGATTATGCTGACACTGATCGCACTGGCACCGACGCTGCTGATCATGCTCACTTCATTTACCAGAATCCTCATTGTGTTACATTTTACCAGGGCAGCACTGAATACCCAGACGGCACCTCCAAACCAGGTGTTGATTGGGTTGGCTTTGTTTCTGACCTTTTTCGTGATGCGGCCGACGATTACAACGATTTATACGGAGGCCCTGGTTCCCTTTGAAAACGGGGAGATCACGCAGGAGGAATTTTTTGATGAAGGCTTACAGCCCTTACGTGAATTTATGTATGGGCAGACCCAGAAGAAGGACGTGACGTTATTCTTTGAGATCAGCGGAGAGGAATGGGACGGAACACTTGATGGAATTCCTACGGAAATTCTTATCCCAAGCTTTATTATCAGTGAACTCAGGACTGCATTTATTATCGGCTTTTATATTTATATTCCGTTTATTGTCATTGATATGGTCGTGGCATCAGTTCTCATGGGTATGGGTATGATGATGCTGCCGCCGACAACCATTTCCATGCCGTTTAAGATCCTGCTGTTTATTCTGGCAGATGGCTGGAGTCTGATTATTGGAAATCTGATTAAAACCTTCTATTAGCAGGTAGCAGGCAGAATCAGGAACGCACTTAAGAATTTGGAAGGAGCAGATAAATGGGGATTGAAGAGGTAACTGCTGTTTCGAGCGAGGCACTTTATCTGGTGATTAAGGTTGCCGCACCGATATTGCTTGTTTCGCTGGTGGTTGGTCTGATTATCAGTATTTTTCAGACCGTCACATCCATTCAGGAACAGACACTGACCTTTGTTCCAAAAATTATAGCAGTATTTTTTGCACTGATTGTACTTGGTCACTGGATGCTGAATGAGATGACACAGTTTATGATCCGCTTGTGGTCTGATTTTCCGTTATATATCAGGTAGCTTATGATCAATTATGATTTTACTTACAATGAATTGCTGTATTTTCTGCTGATTTTTATACGGGTGGCGAGTTTTGTTTTTGTTGCACCGTTTTTCAGCATGGGAAATACACCGGCAAGAATCCGTGCCGGACTGAGTTTTTTTATTACCCTGCTTCTGTATCACACTCTGCCGGAAATGGAGATCGTTTATAACGGACTTCTGGAATATACGGTGATTGTGATGAAAGAGGTGGTTACAGGCCTTCTGCTGGGGTTTGGAACGAATTTCTGTACTTCGATCATGTCCTTTGCCGGACAGATCGTGGATATGGATATTGGTTTGTCCATGGCGAGTATGTTTGATCCGACGACGAAACAGCAGACATCCATATCAGGTGTTATTTATAATTATATGATTATGCTGATGTTGATTATTTCAGGAATGTACCGTTATCTCTTATCTGCGTTTGTAGAAGCCTACACGCTGATTCCGATTAACGGAACCGTATTCCGTTTTCATAAAATGCTGACCGGTTTTATCAGTTTTATGACCGATTTTGTGATCATTGGATTCCGGATCTGCCTGCCGGTTTTTACCGTGATGATTCTGCTGAATGCCATTCTCGGTGTGCTGGCAAAGGTGTCTCCGCAGCTGAATATGTTTGCGGTTGGTATCCAGTTGAAGATTCTGGTCGGTCTTTCCGTATTATTTTTATCCATGGCGATGCTGCCTGAGGCGGCAGGCTTTGTCTTTGACCAGATGAAAAAGGTCATGGTGAGCTTTGTAGAGGCAATGAGTTAGGAGGATTGGGCGCGGTGTTGGAATATCAGCTTCAGTTCTTTGCAAAGGATGGTCCTGGCGGAGAGAAAACCGAGCAGCCGACTTCCAAGAAGTTAGAGGATGCCCGGAAGGAAGGACAGGTTGCCAAGAGTAAGGAGGTTGCAAATGCGGCCGGAATCCTGGCGCTGTTTCTGATTGTCCGGTTTTATGCAGGGACTCTTGGAGAAGGCTTTGTGAATTATTTCCGGGGAATGTACAATGCGATTCCGGATGCCATCCAGATGTTTGACAGTGCTGTTCCGTTTGCAACAATTTCCGTGATTCTGCGTCAGATGATTCTGCAGATGCTGCTTATGATGGGACCGGTTTTGCTGATTGCGGTTGTCATTGCGTTTGTCTGTGATGTCGTACAGGTTAAATGGAAGCTTACCGGGAAGCCGTTACAGCCTAAATTCAGTAAATTAAACCCGGTAAAGGGTTTTGGAAGGATTTTTTCAAAGAATTCGATCGTGGAACTGATCAAATCGATTGCAAAGATTGGCGTGATCGGTTATATTGCATTTTCTGAGGTTCAGAAATATGCATCAGAGCTGTATTTATTGTATGATATCGGTCTGTATCAGGCAATCGGACTAGTAGGGGGTATCCTGTTTTCTGTAGGAATCAAGGTGGCGGCAGCTTATCTGGTCATTGCACTGCTTGATTTTGCTTATCAGAAATGGAAGTTCAGGCAGGATATGATGATGACCAAGCAGGAAGTGAAGGACGAATATAAGAACCAGGAAGGGGATCCGCAGATCAAGGGAAAGCAAAGACAGCGTATGCGTGAGGCTTCCCAGCGGAGAATGATGCAGCAGCTTCCGGAAGCAGACGTTGTTATTACGAACCCGACACATTTTGCGGTAGCGATCAAGTATGACCCGGAAAGGTACGATGCTCCTTATGTGCTTGCAAAAGGTGAAGATTATCTGGCACAGAAGATCAAGGAGATTGCCAGGGAGCATGACATTGAAATTGTAGAAAATAAGCCATTGGCACGTATGCTTTATGCCAATGTGGATATCGGAGGCCTGATTCCTCCGGAACTTTATCAGGCGGTGGCGGAAGTGCTTGCTTTTGTATATCACCTGAAGGGGAAAGCATAAAGGATTGAGTAGACCGAAGACGACAGGAAAGGAGAGCAGACATGAAAAAGGCAGACGTTGGTGTAGCGGCATATATCGTAGCAGCCTTTGTAATGCTGATTGTACCGATTCCAAGCTGGCTTCTGGATGTTCTGCTTGCATGTAATATTGCGATTGCATTTACGATCCTGTTTACTACGATGTTTTCCAAGGAAGTACTGGATATGTCATTCTTCCCGACCATTCTGTTGTTCACCACAATTTTCCGTATTGCACTGAATGTATCTTCGACCCGTCTGATTCTTACAACCGGTGATCCGGGACAGGTGGTAGCAACCTTCGGAAGCTTTGTTGGTGGCGGGGATCTGATTGTAGGTGCGATTGTATTCCTGATTTTGCTGATTGTGCAGTTTATGGTTATTAACAAAGGTTCCGAACGTGTAGCTGAAGTAACGGCGCGATTCACCCTGGACGCAATGCCTGGTAAACAGATGGCGATTGATGCAGACTTAAATACGGGAGCAATCAATGATGCCGAAGCAAAAAGGCGAAGAGACAAGATTCAGGAAGAAGCGAGCTTCTTCGGATCCATGGATGGTGCGGTAAAGTACGTAAAGGGAGATGCAACGGCAGGTCTTATTATTACTGCAGTCAATGTCATCGGCGGTATCGCCATGGGTGTACTGCGGCAGAATATGGATATTACAGCAGCACTGAATAAATATGTTATTTTAACAATCGGTGACGGCCTGGTGAGCCAGATCCCTTCTCTTCTGATCTCGCTTTCTACAGGTATTCTGGTTACGAAGGGATCGAAGGATGCAGACTTTGGTACGGTACTGATCAGACAGTTATTCGGTGTACCAAGAGCCTTGTATCTGGTAGGTGCAATTATTGCAGGACTTGGTATTGTTACGCCGCTTCCCACAGTGGTTTTCCTGGCATTGGGACTGATTTTTGTCGTGACGGGACGTGTGATTGCGGGAACGATCGAAACAGCGCAGATTGAAAATGAAGTTGATACGGAGGAGGCAGCGGCAGAAGAGATCCGGCAGCCGGAGAATGTTAACAGCCTCCTGCAGGTGGATCCGATCGAGCTGGAGTTTGGCTACGGTATTATTCCGTTAGCGGATGTGAATCAGGGCGGTGACCTGCTTGACCGGGTGGTGATGATCCGGAGGCAGATTGCACTGGAATTAGGTACGGTAGTGCCGATCATCCGGCTGCGTGATAACATCCAGCTAAATCCGAACCAGTATATTATTAAGATTAAAGGCATACAGGTGAGCGAGGGCGAAATCCTGTTTGATCATTATATGGCAATGAATCCGGGCTATGTGGAGGAAGAGATTACCGGTATTCCGACGTTTGAACCGTCCTTCCATCTGCCGGCTATCTGGATTACGGAAGGGCAGCGGGAACGTGCAGAGAGCCTTGGCTATACGGTAGTGGATCCTCCTTCTATCATTGCAACCCATCTGACGGAAATTATCCGCCAGCATATTGCAGAGCTCCTGACCAGACAGGATGTACAGAATCTGGTAAACAACTTAAAGGAAACAAATCCTTCGCTGGTAGACGAACTGATTCCGAAGCTTCTTGGACTTGGCGAGGTACAGAAGGTATTGCAGAACCTGCTTAAGGAAGGAATTTCTATCCGTGACCTTCTGACGATCTTTGAAACACTGGCAGATTATGCACCTTCGACGAGAGATACGGATATTTTAACCGAGTATGTGCGTCAGAGCCTGAAACGTGCGATTTCCAATAAGTTCTTCCCGCCGAATGAGACAACGAGCGTGGTAACGCTGGATCCGAAGATCGAGCAGGAAATTATGGCAAGTGTGAAGCAGACGGAAAACGGCGCTTATCTGACACTGGATCCGGAACGTACGAAGGCCATTATCAAATCGGTGGAAACGGAGATTGCAAAGCTGGAAAACCTGGGGAAGAATCCCATTATTATTACTTCTCCGATTGTCCGTATGTATTTTAAACGACTGACAGAGGATTATGTGAAGGATCTGATTGTAGTATCCTATAATGAAGTGGAAAATAATGTAGAATTACAGTCTGTAGGAATGGTGACAGCATGATAATCAAGAAATTTCAAGGGAAAACAGAAGCAGAAGCAGTAGAAAGTGCGAAGAAAGAATTGGGGGACGGCATTGTCATTATGAACGTCCGGAATGTAAAGAAGAGGGGGATGTTCAGTTTCCTTAAGCCCCAGATGATTGAAGTGACGGTGGCACTTGAAGAAGAACCGGTAAGACCGGGAGTAGTGCCGGAGCCGGACAGGAATCTGACAGATGCCATTGCAAATATCCGATCTGTCAGTGAGAAAGCCCTGCAGCAGGAGGCGGCTGGAAAAAAGGAACAGGGCAGTCCGGAGGAGAAGCACACGGACAGCACAGTCATTGAAGAAAAGCTTGACAGCCTGCACTTCCTTTTGGAGCAGCAGATGCAAAAGCCTGAAGAGAATAAGACAGAGGACAGGGCAGAAGCAGAAGAAGAGACGCCGAGTGAAATGGAGCAGTTTATGAAGCTGCTTTATAATACCATGCTGGAAAATGAAGTCAATGAAAAATATGCCAACCAGATCATTGATGAAATTGAAAAATCCAACAAGCCGAACATGCCGTTTGACTATGCACTTTCCAATATCTATCAGAAAATGATCCTGAAATTCGGGAAGCCGGCAGGCATTACTCCGGCGGCCCAGGGACCGAAGATGTTATTTTTTATCGGACCTACCGGCGTTGGAAAGACAACAACCATTGCCAAAATAGCCTCACACTTCTGCGTGGATGGAGGTAAAAAGGTGGCATTGCTTACCGCAGATACTTATCGTATTGCAGCAGCAGAACAGCTGCGGACCTATGCAAATATCCTGGAGGTTCCGTTCCGGATTATTTATTCGGTTGAGGAGCTTTCCCAGGCCATGCGGGACTTTAAGGATTGCGACTATATTTTAGTGGATACGGCAGGACATTCCCACCAGAATGCCGAGCAGAAGAAAGTGATGAAGGAGCTGATTCATTCTGTGGATGGTATTCTTGAAAAAGAGGTATTTCTGGTATTGAGTGCAACGACGAAGTACCGGGATCTGCTAAGCATTGCGGATACTTATTCAGATATGACAGATTACAAGCTGATTTTTACGAAGCTGGATGAAACCATAACGCTGGGAAATCTGTTAAACTTAAAGCTTTATACCGGAGCACCGCTCTCTTATGTGACCTGCGGACAGAATGTACCGGATGACATTGAAGATTTCAATCCGCAGAAGACTGTAAAAAGACTGCTTGGAGGGAAGCAGAAATAGTACGAAAATACGATTCAATACAAAAGATCAAAAGATCGGGGATAGGAAATGGATCAGGCAGAACAGTTAAGAAATATCATAAAGGCAGGTAATGTGAAACGCAGCAGGCCTTTGGCACGGGTGATCACGGTCACAAGTGGAAAGGGCGGTGTTGGAAAATCCAATACAGCGATCAATCTGGCAATTCAATTCCGTAAGATGGGAAAGAAGGTCGTGATTCTGGATGCGGATTTTGGACTTGCCAATATTGAGATTATGTTTGGCGCAGTACCAAAACACAATCTCAGTGATTTGATTTATCAGGGTAAAAATATTAAGGACATCATCACCTGGGGACCGATGGAGGTTGGATTTATCTCCGGTGGATCCGGGATCACGGGGTTGTCGAATTTAAGTAAGGATTATCTGACGTATATTGTCCATAATCTTGCAGAACTGGATACCATTGCAGATGTTATTATTGTAGATACCGGAGCCGGAATTTCGGATGCGGTACTGGAATTTCTTGTGGCAAGTGGCGAAATCCTGCTTGTGACAACACCGGAACCGACTTCCATTACCGATTCCTATTCGTTGTTAAAGGCATTGAACGGACACCCGGGACTGGAACGGGACAATACGCAGATTTGTATGATAGCCAATCGTGTCAGCTCTGCAAACGAAGGAGAAGTATTATTCCAAAAACTCGACGTAGTGGTAAGCCGATACCTGAAGCTTCCCATTACCTATTTGGGTGCTGTGCCGCAGGATCCGCTTTTGGCAAAGGCTGTGATGCAGCAGCTTCCGGTTTCCTTACAGAATCCGCAGGCAAGGTCTGCGCAGGCCTATGAAGAGATCGCAGCAAAGCTGATGAAACAGGATGAAGGACAGAATACACAGAAGCGTGGTGTTGCCGCATTCTTTTCACATATTATAGGAAAGAGAAACAACGGTTAGAGGGGGAGCAAAATGCTGTCAAAATACGTGAAGCCCGGAGACAAGGTGGAAGTTCAGGCGGTAGAACGGGTAAAATTCGCAGATGAAGGAGAAAAGAAAAAGGTTTACGCCAGTATGGTCAGTGATATTTTATCGGATGACCAGTTGGAAATTGTGATGCCGATGGAAAAATCCAAGCTGATTCTGCTTCCGGTAAATGCTGAGTATGACGTGTATTTCTATACGGAATCAGGGCTTTACCAGTGCTTTGTGAAGGTTGTTGACCGTTATAAACAGGATAATCAGTATATTCTTCTACTGGAGCTTACGAGTAATTTGAGAAAATTCCAAAGGAGAGAATATTATCGTCTGGGCTGTGCTCTTGAAATGAGTGCCCGTCCACTGGAAAAGGAAGAGATCAGGGCAGTTGAGAACAATGATAAGTATCTGGTGCCGGGACTTCCTCTTAAGAGAAGTGTGATTGTGGACATCAGCGGTGGGGGAATCCGGTTTGTCGGGGATTACTGTTATGAGCCGGATAGTCTGGTCTGTTGCAAATACAATCTGGCAACCGATGGAAAGAGTAAAGAATATACGCTGATTTCAAAGATTTTAACAGCACGGGAGCTGCCAGACCGGCCGGGACTTTATGAGCACCGTGCTCAGTACATTCATATTGATACAGCAGAGCGGGAAGAAATTATTCGGTTCATTTTCGAGGAAGAAAGAAAACACAGAAAGCGGGAAAAAGGAATATAGACGATTACTTTGCACTCATGTGAAGGATAAAGTGTGGTATACTAAGTATATGTAAATACCAGCATCGAAAGATGTGGCAGACACATCAGGTCAAGAACATGTGAAAGGAAATAAAGTAAATATGATTAGAACGGATTCCGCAGGCAAGGTGGTCGCGATTGCCAGTTCTACCGGGGGTCCCAAGGCGTTGCAGAAGCTGATACCTTTGCTGCCGAAGGAACTGAATGCTCCGGTATTGCTCGTACAGCATATGCCCGCAGGCTTTACAGAAGCACTGGCGTCCAGACTGAACGACCTGAGCAGAGTTACTGTGAAGGAAGCAGAAGAAGGTGATATCCTTCAGAAAGGCTGTGTTTATCTGGCCAGGGGTGGCAGGCATATGAATGTGGTCCGGTGTTTACGGGGCCATATGATTCATTATTCGGATGAGCCGCCAAGAGAGGGCGTGAGACCATGCGCCAACTATATGTATGAATCGTTGGCAGACAGTGCATATGATTTGATCGTATGTGCGGTTCTTACAGGCATGGGTGCCGATGGCACGGCTGGAATCGCTGCATTGAAGCAAAAGAAAAAAGTACTTGTTTATGCGCAGGATGAAGACAGCTGCACGGTGTATGGAATGCCGAAGTGCATTATCAAAAGCGGACTGGCTTTAGTGGGAATTCCACTCGAACGTATTGCGCAGGAAATTATTAAGAACGTGGGGGTATGTTAAAATGGATGTAAGTCAATATTTGGAAATTTTTCTGGATGAAGCCAAAGAACATCTTGAGAATCTGAATACGCAGATTCTGAAGCTGGAACAGGAGCCTGAAGATACGGATACCATTAACGAGATCTTCCGGGCAGCGCATTCCTTAAAGGGAATGGCAGGTACCATGGGATATAAGAGAATGCAGACGCTGACTCATGATATGGAAAATGTATTCTCTGAGATCCGTAACGGCACATTGAAGGTGTCTGCAAACATGATTGATACTTTATTCCAGTGTCTGGATGCACTTGAAGAGTATACCAATAATATTCAGGAAAGCGCGGATGAAGGAACAAACGATAACCAGCCGCTGATCGAAATGCTGAACAGCTTCTTAAAGGGCAGCAATGCTCCTGCAAAGGAGGAAAAGAAAGAGGATCCCGCAGCTGCGGAAGCAGAAAAGAAAGCAGCTGCAGATGGCGAAGAAAAGTGGAAAGAAATTGTTCTTACCGATGATCAGAAGCATGTATTCCGTACCGCTAAGGAACAGGGAAAGAATACATATGGTATGACGGTTTATATTCAGGAGAACTGTCTGCTTAAGGCAGCAAGAGCGTTTCTTGTATATAAGGCTGTGGAGGAACGGGCAGAGATTATTGTCTGCAATCCTTCAGCGCAGGATATAGAGGATGAGAAGTTTGATCTGGATTTCAGCCTGATCGTGGTAACCGATAATTCCTTAGACGAAATCCTTCATGCGGCAAGAAACGTATCCGAAATCGATAAGGTTGTCGGATCGGAGTTAGAGCTTAAGGACGACGAGGCTTCCGGAGAAGAAGAAACTGCAGTTTCCACAGAAACCGCAGCAGAAAGAAAGCCTGCACAGAAGACCGCCTCTGCAGTTCCTGCCAAGAACGATAAGAAGCCGGCCGGTAAACCGGTAGTAAACCGTACCGTCCGTGTCGATATTGAAAAACTGGATGTTTTAATGAATCTGGTGAGCGAGCTGATCATTGCAAAGAACTCCCTTGTATCTGCATCCAGTGTAGAAGGTGTGAACAGTACCACCTTTAACGAGCAGATTGAATATCTTGAGAGTGTAACCACGAATCTTCACGAATCTGTTATGAAGGTACGAATGGTTCCTATTGAGAGTGTTGTATGCAAGTTCCCAAGAATGATCCGGGATCTGTCCAAGAAGCTGGATAAGAAGATGGAACTGTATATGTCCGGTGAGGAAACGGAGCTGGATCGTACCGTGGTAGATGAAATCGGTGATCCTCTGATGCACCTGCTTCGTAATTCCGCCGATCATGGTCTGGAATCTGCTGAGGTTCGTGCAGAACGTGGAAAGCCGGAGGTTGGTTCTATTTTCCTTGATGCTTATCAGGATGGAAATAACGTTGTCATTGAGGTCCGGGATGATGGTAACGGAATTGATGTGGAGAACGTTAAGAAAACAGCCATTGAGCGTGGCGTGATTACTCCGGAACAGGGAGATAACATGAGTGAGAAGGATATCATTAACCTTCTGTTCCATGCAGGATTTTCTACTTCAAAGAAGATTACGGATGTATCCGGCAGAGGTGTCGGTCTTGATGTTGTGAAGTCCAAGATTGAATCCTTAAGCGGTGAAGTGGAAGTAAAGAGCAAGCTTGGTGAAGGAAGCACCTGGATTATCCGTCTGCCTCTGACCCTTGCAATTATCCAGGCATTGATGGTGACCGTTGGTGGAGAAAAGTATGCAATTTCTCTCGGCAGCATTCAGACCATTGAAGATATTAAACCGGAAGAAATCAAGCTGGTACAGAACAGCGAAGTGATCAATTTAAGAGGAACCGTCATTCCGATTATCCGTCTGAGCAATGTCCTCGAGATCGAAAGCTTAAAGAAGCCGGATGAGGACATGGTTGTTGTTATCGTTAAGAAGGGCGAGAAGCTGGCCGGTCTTGTAGTTGACGAGCTTATGGGACAGCAGGAAATCGTTATTAAGTCACTCGGTAAATACATCAACAAGTGTAAGTTCATCAGCGGCGCAACCATTTTAGGTGACGGCGAGATCGCATTGATTCTTGATGCAAATGCACTGTTTTAGGAATGGGGGAGAGAATCATGGACGAATTAAGAGTAAACAATGAAGTAAAAACAGAAGGCGACAGTATCCAGTATATTGTAATTAAACTGGGCGCCGAGCAGTATGGAATTGATATCAAATATGTGGACAACATCGTAAGAATGCAGCATATCACCAGAGTTCCAAAGGTTGCCGGTTATTTAAAGGGCGTGATCAATCTTCGTGGAGAGGTCATCCCGGTTATGAATCTGCGTCTGAAAATGGGACTTCCTGAACAGGAGGCAACGAAGGCATCCCGAATTATTATCCTGAAATTAGAGCAGCATGGAACCATTGGCTTTATCGTGGATGAGGTTCGTGAGGTAGTAACCCTGTCTCCGGATCAGATTGATAAGGTTACCTATGATGCAAACGAAGAAAAAACGAATTTTATATCGGGTATCGGCAAGTTTGAGAATGAGCTGATTTCCCTGCTTGATATGAATGTAGTTGCTGCAGAACGATAACAGATACTGAAGATATAACGAAATGATAACTGTTCAGTACCTTCACAGTTACGATGCAAAATCCATTCCAAATCGGCTTCGCCGATGGGATTTTGCATTACTGAATCATTTTCTTACGGTCTCAGCAGTAAATGCTTCGACCTGTACTGAATAGTTACACGAAATGATACATAATAGGAGGGACCATGAAGGACCTTAGTATGGAACAAATAACACAGCAGTATTTTGATGTGTTAAAGGAATTAGGAAATATTGGTGCGGGAAATGCAACAACCGCACTGGCACAATTGATTAACTGCAAGGTAGACATGAAGGTTCCACAGGTGCGTCTGCTGAATTTCAATGAACTTGGAGCATTGCTTGGCGGGGAGGAAACAATTCTTGTGAGCATTTATCTTCAGGTGGAAGGTGATGTGGAAGGAAGCATGATGTTTGTTCTTTCCGAGGATTCCGCACTGCATCTGGTCAACAAATTAATGAGTGGTATGCTTGGTGTCCCTGAGAAGCCCATTGAGGAATGCCATTTCGGTGAAATGGAATGTTCCGCAATGAAGGAAGTTGGAAATATTATTACGGGTGCTTATCTGAATGCCTTATCTTCCTTAACCAATATGAAGATTTTTCCATCGGTTCCACAGCTTGGAATTGATATGGCGGGGGCTATATTAAGCGTTCCTGCAGCAGAATTCGGAGTAATGGGGGATAATATTCTGCTGATTCAGACACAGTTTTCAGATGATATTGAACTGGATGGTTATTTTATACTGATTCCGGATGTGGAATCATATGAGAGAATTCTTTCTGCATTGGGAGTTATGTAAGATGAGTGAAATAATTAAGGTTGGTATGGCTGACTGGAAGGTCTGTTCCGGTCAGGATGGGGTAACCACGCTGGGGCTTGGCTCCTGCGTTGGAATTGCAATCCGTGATCCAGCGACAGGCATAGGAGGACTTGCCCACATCATGCTTCCGGACAGTACCGAGATCCGAAACAACTCAAACAGATTTAAGTTTGCCGATACCGGAATTACCGATATGGTAGCGGAGATGGTAAAACGTGGAGCAGTACGCAGCCACATGGTTGCAAAGATTGCGGGCGGTGCACAGATGTTTGCTTACGGAAATACCAAGAGCGATATGATCCGTGTGGGAGAGCGTAATGTAATTGCAAGTAAAAAGAAGCTTGAAGAATTGAAAATACCGCTTATTGCCGAAGATACCGGGGATACCTATGGACGAACGGTAATCTTTTATCCGGCAACAGGTGTATTCACAATTCGGGCAGTTGGAAAACCGGAGAAGAATATATGAGAAAGATAAAACTCCTTGCTCCCTTTCTGATGTTGCTTTCCGGTTTGATCGCGAGTATTATGATGTTTTATTACCATTATGAGAAAAAACAGCTCCTGCTGATTCTCGTATTGGTAATGCTTCTGTTTTATGCTGCGGGGGCTTTTATCCAGAAGAAGGTCAATCAGTTCATACAGAAGTACGAAGAGGAAGAAGAGAAGAGAAAGGCACAGGAGGGAGAAGTGATTGAGAAGGAACCTGTGGAGAATGACAGTGCTTCCATAGAAAAGGAAGAAACAGATTCTGATTCGAAACAGGATACAGAATAAAATAAAATGCATTGGAGGAGGCTATGGACGAGGCATATAAGAATAAGCTCTGGAACGAATATGCAGCAACAAAATCGTCGGAAGTCAGGGAACAGCTGATTCTTGAGTATGCACCTCTTGTAAAGCTGGTTGCAGGCCGTTTAAGTATGTATCTTGGCTACAATGTGGAATATGATGATCTGGTAAGCTACGGAATCTTCGGATTGATTGATGCAATTGATAAGTTTGACAGTATGAAGGAAGTGAAGTTTGAAACCTACGCAAGCCTGAGAATCCGGGGATCCATTCTGGATCAGATCCGGAAGATGGACTGGATTCCGAGAACCATCCGGCAGAAGCAGAAGAAGATTGATGCGGCAATGAAGGAAATCGAAACGACAACGGGAAGGGCCGCGACCGATGAAGAAATTGCACAGAAGCTGGAGATCAGTACGGATGATTTTGCCGATTGGCAGTCTCAGATGAAGATTACCGGGGTGGTTTCTTTGAATGAGTTTATGGAATCGGGAAGCGAAATTCCGGCAGAGCAGCATAACCAGCATCGTTTCGAAGAGCCGGAGGAGGTTATTGAGAAGGAGGAACTTAGGGAAGTGCTGGGACAGGCACTGGAGCTTCTTACCGAGAAGGAAAAGAAGGTCATCCTTCTATATTATTATGAAGATCTGACGCTCAAGGAGATCAGTAATGTTCTGGAGGTTTCAGAATCCAGAGTTTCACAGCTGCATACACGTGCACTGCAGAAAATGAAAGTCAGGATGGGGAACTATATGGGGGTGTTCAAAGCGTGAGAAATGGGTATTTTCAGATTGGGTGTACCGGGGGCGGTACGGTTGTCAGGCTTGTTAAGCCTGTAGATGGCGGTAACGAGGTGACTGCAAGAGAAATTGCAGAGTATTTGTCCGGTCATGGTATTGTGTATGATGCCGGACTTTTAACCAAGGGAATTCAGACTGCGGCTTCTGTCGCAAACAATGAATTCCTGTTTTTGGTAAATAAGGATATCATTCCGGAAATCAGGGAGAGTTATGTCCTCACGATCCGGCCGGACAAGATGATTGCAAGTGTGCGGTTCTATCCACCCTCCATGAAGGGAGAGCGCATGACAGCACAGGAATTCCTCATGGATTTAAAGGTGAAGGGAATTGTGTTCGGCATTAAGGAAAAGGAAATCGAGGCGTTTTTTGAAAAACCCAGATATTGTACGGATTTCATTGTTGCAATGGGTGTTCCTGCGAGAAACGGATGCGATGCCCGCATTAAATATTTTTTTAATACGGATCTTCATTCGAGGCCGGCCTTAAGCGAGGATGGAAGCGTGGATTTCTTTCATCTGAATACGATCTGTCACTGTAAAAAGGGCGAGGTGCTTGCCAGACTTTATCCGGAGGATCCCGGAGAGAATGGCACCACAATTTACGGAGAAATCGTGAAGCCCAGGGAAGTAAAGCGTAAGCATCTGGAATTTGGACGTAATATTACCCTGTCTCCGGACCGGCTGCAGATTACTTCTGATGTGAATGGGCATGTGGCACTGGTACAGGATAAAGTATTTGTTTCGGATGTTCTGGAAGTGGAAAATGTGGATACTTCGACCGGAGATATTGAATACGAAGGCAGTGTTCTGGTAAACGGCAATGTCTTAACCAACTTTTCCATCAAAGCCCAGGGACATGTGGAGATCCGGGGAGTTGTGGAAGGTGCACGCATTGAGGCGGGCGGAGATATTATTATTGCCCGTGGCATGAACGGTATGGGAAGAGGTGTACTTGCCACGAAAGGAAACGTGGTGGCAAAGTATCTGGAGAATGCAACGGTCAGTGCGAAGGGCTATGTTTCTACCGAATCGATTCTGCACAGCCGGGTCATGGCGGGTACGGAAATTAATGTTACAGGGCGAAAGGGTTTTATTACCGGCGGAAGAGTGAGTGCAGCCAATGTAATCCGGGTGAAAACGTTAGGATCACCGATGGGCGCAGATACCATTGTAGAGGTTGGTGCGGATCCGTCTGTGAAATTGAGAATACAGGAATTACAGAAATTAGTTGTTGAACATAAAAAAGCAATCGAAATCAGTCATCCGGTGCTGACTGCGAATATGCAGAAGCTACGGCAGGGAGTGAAATTAAAGCCGGATCAGATGAAATATTTCCAGGAAATGCTGCAGGAGGAGAACCGCAGAAATCAGGAAATAGAGCAGTATTTACAGGAAATGGAAAGTCTGCAGGCGATTCTGGATGCAAGCTCGAATGCCAAGGTGGAGGTAAGCGGAGAGGTGTTTGCCGGAACGAAGATCTGTATCGGTGATGTCTCCATGGTTGTAAAGAACTCCATGAAGTTCTGTAAGTTTGTGAAGCAGCAGGGTGATGTGAAGATGACTGCTTTATAGAAATCGAATTTGGATAATCGAGGTGAAAGCTATGACAATCAGTCGTGTGGAACTCCAGGGACAGGTAACACGTGCCCAGGACTTTACCAATATCAAACAGAATGAAGATCATAAGGGAATGATTGACCAGTCGAACTTTCAAAGTCAGACGCAGCAAAAGGTTGAGCACAGGATGCATCAGGTCAACAAAAGTGATCAGGCCGAAAACCGGCAGAAGAAATTTGATGCCAAAGAGCAGGGAAACGGAACCTATGCAGGAGATGGAGGACAGAACCGGAAGCATCATCATGCGGAGGATAACGGCAAAGTTTTTGTGAAAGGACAGGGCGGCTTTGACATTCGGGTATAGCGGCTTTGAGGAAAAGAAATGTCAGTATTGGAAATTGTATTGCTTATCATGGGAATTGTGATTTTTATCGGAAGCTTTCTGATTCCGGAAGGGAAAACCCGTTCCGGAGAGGATAAGATGGCTATTGATGAAAACAAAATCCATGATCTTGTAGCAAAAGAAGTAGAGGAAGCACAGGGGAAGATTACGGATATTGTGGATGAAACCATAACCTATGCCATGGAGAAGACGGAACGCAGCATGGATCGTCTGACCAATGAAAAGATGATGGCAGTCAATGAGTATTCGGATACAGTGCTTAGTGAAATCAATAAGAACCATCAGGAGGTGGTGTTCTTATATGATATGCTGAATGACAAGCATGAGAATCTGAAAAATACCGTAACGGAAGTGGAGAAGACTGCAAAGGAAGTTCGTCAGACGGTGAAGGATGCAGAAATTAATGCCAAAGAACTGACGGTCAAAGAAGCAGCTTTGAAGCCGGTATCTGCAGAAATGCAGACAGCCATGCAGGAAGTACCGCAGCAGCCGGAGTTTGAATTGTTTGGTACATCCGGGGCTTTTTCACCGGAGAAGGTTACGGTGGAAGAACCCAAAAAGACTTCAGGAAAGAGTGCAGGAGCTGCGAAAGCAAGAACACAGGCGGTATTGGAAGCAGACAGGGAGAGCACTTCAAAGGGACAGGAGATCACAGGAAAAGGTACGGTAGAGAACGCAGGGAAGGGTGCAGCAGAAGAGACAGTAGAAAAGCCGGCAGCGAGGAAGCGCACCGCAAAGTCAAGGACAGAGGCTGAAGTACCTGATGTTGCAGTTTCTTTGGACAAGGCAGGAAAGAGCAATGCCAGAAACAGCAATGAAAAGATTCTTGAACTCCATAAGGCCGGAAAATCCAATATGGCAATTGCCAGGGAATTGGGACTGGGTATTGGAGAAGTAAAGCTTGTAATTGATTTGTTTGAAGGGATGTAACAGAACATCATGAACTTGAAATACTATTTAAGAGGACTGGGAGTTGGCATTGTTGTTACTTCCCTGATTCTCGGAATCGGACTTGGCAGCCGGAAAGAAACCTTAAGCAATGAAGAAATTAAGGAACGGGCAAGGGAGCTTGGAATGGTGGAGGAATCCATTACTGTAGCAGAGGCCGCTGCGCAGAAGGAGGAAGAGGCGCAGGAAGCAGAAGTTACTGTTGCTCCGGTGCCTGAGGAGAATGCTGAGAGTGATGCAGAGCCGATCGTAAATGCAGAACCGGAAGTGAGCAGTGAACCGGCGGTGAGCACAGGTGCAGCACCGGGAGTGGGCAGTGAACCGGCAGTGAGCACAGGTGCAGCACCGGAAGCAAGTGAGAAACCGAATGTAAGTGCGGCATCAGAACCTGCAGCAAGTACAGCAGCGGAAGCGGGTGCAACACCTGAGGCAGGTGTGAAGCCGGTGGCAGATGAAGCAGAAGAGGACAACGGGACAGCACCGGAAAAGGAAATCGTGGATATCACGATAAATCCCGGCGAAGGCTCTTATGTCATCAGTCAGAAGCTGGAACAGTCCGGTCTTATTGATGATGCGGCAGAATATGATGCCTATCTATGTGATAACGGATTTCACACGAAGCTCCGTGCCGGAGTCCATAAGATCCCAATGGGATCCACCAGGGAAGAAATTGCAAAGCTGTTGTGCCGGTAGAAAATCCCATCTTGCAATCTTATATACAATATGTTAAAATATCAGCGTTGCGATTGTGAGAAGCTTCACAGCAGAAACTATTAATCACGTATATTTTGGCTGAATGGTGCCTCATGCTCGGAGGTTTGCAGCGTACGAAAGTATGAAAATATACGGAAGTCTAACCAAATGGAGGTAAGAAACATGAGCGTTATTTCAATGAAGCAGTTACTCGAGGCAGGTGTTCATTTCGGACATCAGACAAGAAGATGGAACCCTAAGATGGCTCCTTATATCTTCACCGAAAGAAATGGTATTCACATCATCGACTTACAGAAGTCTGTAGGTAAGGTTGATGAAGCTTACAGAGCAGTATTTGAAATTGCTGCACAGGGCGGAACCATTCTTTTCGTTGGTACCAAGAAGCAGGCACAGGATGCTGTTAAGACAGAAGCTGAGCGTTGCGGAATGTACTATGTAAATGAGAGATGGTTAGGTGGTATGCTTACCAACTTCAAGACCATCCAGAGCAGAATCGAAAGATTAAGAGCAATTGAAACCATGTCCGAGGATGGAACCTTTGATGTCCTTCCCAAGAAGGAAGTTATTGCATTAAAGAAGGAATGGGAAAAGCTTGAGAAGAACCTTGGCGGTATCAAGAACATGACCAGAATTCCTGATGCAATCTTCGTAGTTGATCCTAAGAAGGAAAGAATCTGTGTACAGGAAGCTCACTCCCTTGGAATTACATTAATCGGTATTGGTGATACCAACTGTGATCCGGAAGAACTGGATTACATCATTCCTGGTAATGATGATGCAATCAGAGCCGTTAAACTGATCGTTTCCAAGATGGCTGATGCAGTAATCGAAGCAAACCAGGGTGAGGAATCTCTTACCGCAGCAGATGCAAATGCTGATGCAGAAGTAGAAGCTACCGATGTAGAAGAAGTAGCAGCAGACGCTGAATAATTTCATTGCAGGGAAAGGACAGGTATACAAACATGGCAAATATTACAGCAGCAATGGTTAAGGACTTAAGAGAACTTACCGGAGCAGGTATGATGGATTGTAAGAAGGCACTTGGCGAGACCGATGGAGATATGGATGCAGCAGTAGAATATCTTCGTAAGAATGGTCAGGCCAAGGCTGAGAAGAAGGCCGGAAGAATTGCAGCAGAAGGTCTTTGCAAGGTTGTACTTAAGGATGACAGGACAGCAGCAGTTGTAGAAGTAAACTCTGAAACAGATTTCGTTGCTAAGAATGAAGTATTCCAGAGCTTTGTTGCAGCAGTTGCAGATCAGGCAGTAGACTCTTCCGCAGCAGACATGGATGCATTCATGGCTGAGAAGTGGAATCAGGATAACTCCATTACCGTTAAGGAAGCATTAGTTGCACAGATCGCCAAGATCGGTGAGAACCTCAACATCAGAAGATTTGAGAAGGTTGTTGCTGACAACGGATGTGTTGTTTCCTATACACATGGCGGCGGACGCATCGGCGTTATCGTAGAAGCTGAAACAGATGTTGTAAATGATGCAATCAAGGAAGCAATGACCAATGTTGCAATGCAGATTGCAGCACTTTCTCCGAAGTATGTATCTACAGATGATGTATCTGAAGAATACAAGGCACATGAGAAGGAAATCCTTATGGCTCAGATCGCAAACGATCCTAAGATGGCCGGTAAGCCGGAGAAGGTAATCGAGGGAGCAGTAGTTGGACGTCTTAATAAGGAATTAAAGGAAGTATGTCTTCTTGAGCAGCCTTATGTTAAGGCAGAGGACGGCAAGCAGACTGTAGCACAGTATCTTGCACAGGTTGCCAAGGAAAATGGTGCAAAGCTTTCTGTTAAGAAGTTTGTCCGTTTTGAAACCGGTGAAGGTCTTGAGAAGAAGGTTGATGACTTCGCAGCAGAGGTTGCAGCACAGGCTGGAATGTAATTCTGAAGTCACAAATCAGGCTGGTTTATAAGCAGTATATAACGAGTTGAAGCAGTTCTATCTGCATTTGTGCATAAGATAAAAGAGTAAAGGACCGATTTTGCAGAGATGACAAATCGGTCCTTGTTGTTGTCATACATATGAGAAAAGGATCCAGTGGATCATTTTTGAGTTTTGGAGAGGAGAAAGCATGTATCACGTATCAACCCTGACTATTCTGGCGATTATTTTTACCATGTTTGTTTCAATCGGAGGACCTGTTTTTCTGTGTTTTCTGGTTGTGAAGAAGTTTCATGCCAAGCTCTACCCGGCTGTGATCGGTGCAGCAGCCTTTGTATTTTTTGTGCTGGTGCTGGAATCCCTGATGCATAGAGCGGTTCTTGGTGTAACCGGAGATGTGATTACAGGAAATATCTGGCTGTATGGCTTATATGGCGGACTTGCTGCAGGAATTTTTGAGGAAACCGGACGTTATCTTGCCATGCGGCTTTATATGAAGAAGTACCTGACGAAGGAAAATTCCCTGATGTATGGTGTCGGACATGGTGGAATTGAGGCAGTCATGATTGTGGGAATGTCCTATATCAGCAATCTGATGGTAGCTTTGATGATTAATTTGAAAGGTCTTGACAGCCTTCTTGCCGGACTTGATGCTGCAACAGCCACAGCAACGACGGAACAGTTGTCGGCACTATGGACGATTCCGTCCTATCAGTTTTTCTTTGCAGGAGTGGAACGGATTTCTGCCATGATGCTGCAGATTGCGCTTTCCTATCTGGTATACCGTGCTGTGAAGGAGAAGCAGATGAAGTTTTATGGAATCGCTGTTGGAATCCACTTTGCTGTAGATGCGATTACCGTGATTTTGTCCGGATATCTGGGAAGCAGCTTTGTGGGACTCCTTGCTCTGGAGGGAGTATTGCTTGCCCTTGTGATCCTGATCTGTATGAAGGTAAGTATGCTGTACCGTGTGGAACCGGAAACCGTACAGGCTGACCGGAGAGCGACAGCTCCGGTGGCAGCAGAAAGAGAAAAACAGGCAGCTGCGGTAAAGAAAAATGCCGGAATTGCACAGGCAGCAAATGCTGTAAAGAGAATGTCCGGAGAGATAGAAAATGCCGAAGCTGCTGAAATAACCGGAGAATCAGAAATGTCGAAAGAGACAGAAACAGCCACAGAGAATGAAACAAAAGATGGAGAGTAATACAATGAATCAGACAACAGTACCAATGGGAGAACAAGAGTCAAAGTATATCACGAAACTGGCAAGGAAACAGTTGTCACGAATCGGGTTTGTTTATCTTGCAGGAACCGTTCTTTTGCTTGCACTGGAGCTGTCTTTGGTAAGGCTTTTTCAATTTGGAAATCCGGCTGGAGGTTATGACAGCAGCGTTTTGATTTTTTGCAATCTGTTTTTACGTTTTGTACTGGGATATCCTCTGATGCTGTGTCTGATTCATTTAGTGAAAAAGGGGAAACCCATTCCGGAGAAAAAGATGAAGGCAGGAAGCATTTTTACTGCATTTTTCATGTCCTATGCCATGGCGATGATTGCAAATATCATCGGGCTTCTTCTTACGTCAATTATCAATGCGTTTCATGAGGGGGTCAATATAACCGATTTGCAGGAAACCATGCTTGCGCTTCCTTCGGTATGGCTGATCCTGTTTGTCTGTGTCGGCGCTCCTGTATTCGAGGAGCTGATCTTCCGGAAAGCACTGATAGACCGTGCCATTTATTGTGGAGAGGGCATTGCCATTGCCATGTCCGGAGTGATGTTCGGACTGTTCCACGGAAATTTGAATCAGTTTGTCTATGCGGCAGCACTGGGGGCGTTCTTTGCTTTTATTTATGTACGTACCGGAAAAATCAGGTATACCATGATTTTGCATGCAATGGTAAATAGTATGGGAACCATTGGTACACTGCTGCTGAAGCTGCTTTCAGAAGGAACGGATGGGTATCTTCAGGGAACGGAGGTGCTTACTTTGGTCAGCTCTCCGGATCTGTATGGGCTGCTTAAGGATCCCTTAAGTGGTGTAATGTATCTTGGGGGTGCCATTGGACTGTGTATCTGGCTCCTTGCAATAGCAGCCTTTGTCATTACAGGAATCATTCTGTGGATTATAAAGGGAAAGAGGCTGTTTCTGCTTCCATCCAGAGAGCTTTCCGTACCGAAAGGAAAACGGTTTTCGACAGCTTTCCTCAATCCCGGTATGATTTGCTTCTGCATGGTGTGGATTTTGTTAATAGGCAGTTCCCTTTTGGGCTGAAATTTTATATAATTATAAGAAGGCTCTTGGAGCGGCTACTTTCTTTTGGAGGCATAATTATGGATAAGGGGAATGAGAGAATTACAATTGGGGTTTTAGTCGGGGGTATCATGGATTATTTCACGATCGAGATCTGCCGTGGTGTGGCACAGATGGCAAGAACCTTTGATGTGGATGTAGTGGTGCTTCCGGGGAAATATCTGAACCGTGATCTGAGCGGTAATAAGGAATTAACCTATGAATATCAGTTTAATACTCTCTTTCAATATGCGAAGATCCCACAGATTCAGGGAATTATTGTGGCAGAAGGAAGCATTGGCTGTTTTGCCAATGAAGAGATTATGAGGGAGATGTTAAGCCAGTATGAGGGAATTCCGAGTGTCCTCATTGCTTCCCGCCAGGAAGGCTACACGACCGTGAATTTCGATAACCGGATCGGAATCCGTGAAGGTATGCGTTACCTGATCGAACAGGTAAATTGTAAAAAAATCGGAATGCTGGGAGGACCGCTATGCAATTCAGATGCCAGAGAGAGGAAAGAGGTTTACGAACAGGTCCTGGCAGAATATGGACTTCCCTTTGAAAAAAAGCAGTATGTGGGCGGAAGTTATGAGCGCGGGTGCTATCAGGAGGCAGGGCGGCTCCTTGATGACAATCCGGATCTGGATGCCATTCTCTGTGTGAATGATGATACAGCATTGGGATTATATGAAGAAATGAAACGGAGAGGTCTTGTGCCGGGACGTGATATTTCAGTGCTTGGCTTTGATGATACCAGACTTGCGGCACGTGCAACGCCACCGCTGTCTTCGGTGAAGGCAGATCCCATGGAGCTTGGAAATGTAGCATTGAAGATGCTGCTTAACAAGATTGAAGGACGCAGTGTCTGTGATATGGAGCTCCCGACACATTTTGTGCGGAGAGGCTCGATTGCGAAGGTGAAGCAGAAAATTGTGACAGAGGAAGCAGGAAAAGCCAGTGAACTGGCAGATGCTTATTTTGGTGACATCTATTATCGTTACCATGACGGGGAGCAGGCAGATGTTATTTATCGTCTGAAGGACAGCTTTATCCGTCTGGTGGATCTGCTTGAAGAGGCTGCCGAAGGTGAGGAGCTGTTAAGTAATCAGGCGTTCCGTATTGAAATGGCCGTAGATGAATACATCGCATCCGGAGCAATCACTTATGCGGATATGGGTGTGCTGATTCCGAACTTCCAGAAGATTTTCCATGACGTCGAAAGCAGTGTTTCTAATATTGAGAAGAGATGCGAATTAAAACAGCTTTTTGCAAATATTTATTGTAAGATGCTTCAGGCGATGGATAACCGCTGGGGTGAGGATATGGAGTATAAGATCAGGGAAGATCACCAGACGAAGCTCTTTGTACGCGAGACCCTTCTTTTTGAAAAGGGAAATGATTTAAGCTATGCAATGATGATTGGCCGCCTGCAATGGCTTGGGGTCAAAAATGCGATGGTATATATCTTTCCGGAGATTATTTCCCATCTGGCAAGAGAAAGCTTTGTGATTCCGGATTATCTTTACCTGAAAGCTTATTTGAAGGATGGAGTGGCCATTTCGATTCCGAAGCTCCGCCAGAAGGTCAGCAGGAATATGCTGTTCCGGAACAATGTGGTGGATCCGGACCGCCGTTTCTTTGAGGTGATGCTCCCGCTTTACAGTAATGAGAATCTGTATGGCGTGGTGCTCATGGACCTGACGGAAAAGGTATTTGAAAATGGAGAGTTTCTGGTAAATCAGTTAAGCTCGGCAGCAAAGATGATTGATCTGCTGAAAACCAATGAGAAGGTACAGCAGAAGCTGGAGGAAAGCCTTGCTGTCTTAAAGGAAAATAATATTGCGCTAGATAACCTGTCAAGGATAGATGCCATGACCGGAATCCTGAACCGGAGAGGCTTCATGGATGCGGCACAGAAGATGATTGACCGGAAGGATGGCACAGTCTATGTCATCTATGTGGATATGAATAATCTGAAGATTATCAATGACCGTTATGGTCATGAGGAGGGGGATTACTCCTTAAAGCTGATCGCAGATATCTTAGGAAAAACAGTAGAAGGAAGAGGAGTTGCCGGACGGATTGGTGGAGATGAGTTTGCCTGTGCCCTTGACTATGACAAAGAGGATGAGGGAGAAGCTGTTTTACAGGAAATTTATCATCAGTTTTATCTGCATAACCAGAGTAGTGACAAGCCATACAATGTAACCGTATCGGCAGGGACCAGTAAGGTCGATGAGGAAAGCGGACTGACGCTGCAGCATGCACTGACACAGGCGGATGAAGGCCTGTACCATGTGAAGATGCTGCGGTCCAAAGATGTTGCCAAAGAGTAAGGACATGTGATACAATCAAACAGAACTATCAAATCAAACTATAATGATCTTATATTCAGATGGAAAGGTCATGACAATATGAAGAAGGAAATCAATCGTTCGCAGCGTGTGAAACGATTGAAAAAAATGATTTTATGGACAATTGCCCTTGCAATTCTGATTCCGGTCATTGGCTGCATTTTACTTTCAGTACGTGTATTCCAGTTAAAAAAACAGGTTGCTGTATTGACGGAGCAGCTCCCTACGGAAGAAATGCAGGAAGAGGCTTCCGGCGTTTATGAGACCACAAAGGTCGAAGAGTCTGTAAGAGATACAGAGACAAAAGCGGAGGAACCGGCGAAGATAAATCCGGTAAAGAGCAGCGGTAAGAAGGTATATCTTACCTTTGATGACGGTCCGAGCAGTAATACGGATCAGATACTGGACATTTTAAAGGACTATGACGTAAAAGCCACGTTTTTTGTTGTAGGCAAGACGGATGAACGGTCTGTGAAAGCGTATCAGCGGATCGTAGAGGAAGGGCACACCCTGGCAATGCATTCCTATAGTCACAGGTATGATGAAATTTATGAATCGAAGGAAGCTTTTGCAAGAGATCTGAATTCCCTGCAGGAATACCTGTACGAAACAACGGGAGTATGGCCACGTATTTACCGCTTTCCGGGAGGCAGCTCGAATACGGTGAGCAAGGTGGATATGCAGGAATTAATCGAATATCTGACCGATATCGGAATTACCTATTTTGACTGGAACGTTGCATCGGGGGATGCCGTGTCAAGAACGCTTCCGGCAGAAACGATTGTGAATAACTGTCTTTCAGGCATTGAGAAGCAGAAGGAGAGTGTGATTCTGATGCACGATGCTTCCAATAAGGGAACGACGATAGAGGCACTTCCCCAGATTATCGAAGCAATTCAGGAACAGGGAGATGCCGAGCTTTTACCAATTACGGACGAAACGGTGCCCGTACAGCATATTGCGGCGCCTGAAAAGCAATAACAAAAGTGAATGGAGGATTTGAAAATGGGTTTTTTCTCAGATTTAAAGGAAGATTTATCACAGGCAGTAAACGAACTGATTCCGGAGGACGGAGCTGATGTCAAAGAGACGGAAGCGGAAGCAGGGTCCGGTGCAGAAGTGCAGGAGGATGAGACAGCAAAGAGACCTCAGACCGTCAATAATTTCCATGCAGATTTAAGTGCAATGCTGGATCATGTGGATGATGCAGAGCCGGAGACAGACGAGGAGGAAGAAGAGGTTTATGTAGCGCCTGTTGTTCCTGAGAAACCTGTTTTCGAACAGCGTACTACCAATAAAGTAGCAAATGATGAAGTTTCCGTGATTATGGAGAGCATGATTATCAATGGTAATATCGCAACCGAAGGAGCTCTTGATATCCGCGGAAGTATTGTAGGAGATGTGGAAGCGTTAGGAAAGCTTAACATTACAGGAACGATTCAGGGTAATTCCCGTGCAACCGAAGTGTTTGCAGAGGGAGCGAAGATTACCGGTGAAATCCGCAGTAACGGAGCCATCAAGGTAGGACAGAGTTCCGTAATCATCGGGGATATTTATGCAACAAGTGCAGTGATTGCCGGGGCAATCAAGGGTGATATTGATGTTAAGGGACCGGTGATCTTAGACGCATCCGCAATCGTTATGGGTAACATCAAATCCAAATCCGTACAGATCAATAACGGCGCAGTTATTGAAGGTATGTGCTCCCAGTGCTATGCAGAGGTTAATCCTACCTCCTTCTTTGAAGAGCTTAAAAAGATGTAACGCAGCGGTTTTTCGAATGGGGTTCTGAATAGTTACAAATACAAATATAAAAAAATATAGAAATCGAGGACATGGTATGCAGCGTATTTTATTGAAATTAAGCGGAGAAGCGCTTGCCGGAGACAAGAAGACCGGCTTTGATGAAGCTACCGTGAGAGAGGTTGCTTTACAGGTAAAGCAGCTTGTAGATCAGGGAATCCAGGTTGGAATTGTTACAGGAGGCGGTAACTTCTGGCGTGGAAGAACCAGCGAGAACATTGACCGTACCAAGGCCGATCAGATTGGTATGCTGGCAACGGTCATGAACTGTATTTATGTATCGGAAATCTTCCGCAGCGCTGGAATGAAGACCGCCATCTTAACGCCGTTTGAGTGTGGATCGTTCACGAAGCTGTTCTCTAAGGACAGAGCGAACAAGTATTTTGAACATGGCATGGTTGTATTCTTTGCAGGTGGAACCGGTCATCCGTACTTCTCAACCGATACCGGAGTCGTTCTCCGTGCGATCGAAGTGGATGCCGAAGTGATCTTGCTTGCAAAATCCATCGACGGAGTTTATGACAGTGATCCGAAGCAGAATCCGGATGCGAAGAAGTATGATGAGGTCACCATTGATGAAGTCATCGAAAAGAATCTGCAGGTTGTCGATATGACCGCATCCATCCTGGCAAGGGATAACAGGATGCCGATGTGGGTATTCGGTTTAAATGAAGAAAACAGTATTGTAAATACCATGAGTGGTAAATTTAATGGAACGAAGGTTCTGGTATAAGGGAGGCTATTATGGACGAGAGAATTCAGGTATATGATGATAAGATGAAGAAGACACTGGAGCATTTGGCAGCAGACTATCAGGGAATCCGTGCAGGACGTGCCAATCCCCATGTATTGGATAAGCTTCGTGTGGACTATTATGGAACGCCGACACCGATCCAGCAGGTTGGTAATATCACGGTTCCGGAAGCAAGAATGATTCAGATTGCACCGTGGGAGAAGTCTCTGATTAAGGATATCGAGAAAGCAATCCTTTCTTCCGATATCGGAATTACACCTTCCAATGACGGTGTCGTAATCCGTCTGGTATTCCCGGAGCTTACCGAGGAACGTCGTAAGGATCTTGTTAAGGAGGTAAAGAAGAAAGCGGAGGAATGTAAGGTTGCAGTCCGCAACATCCGCCGTGACGGTAACGATGCATTCAAGAAGCTTGCAAAGGCAGAAATTTCCGAGGACGAGATCAAGGAACTGGAAGAGAATCTTCAGAAGATCACCGATAAGTACATCAAGGAAGTGGATGCAATGACGGAAGAAAAGTCAAAGGAAATTTTAACCGTTTAGTATCATCGTTTTAAATAAAGGGGGCAGGCGATTCATCGTGTCGCCCTCTTTTTTGACTTTACAGGAAATTCCGGCGGAATTTCCTGTAAAGCAAACAGCTTCGCAGGGATGTGCAGCTCGCGGAGAAGAAATGAAGCACGATTTTAGTGCATCAGATTGAGCAAGGAGTGAGACTATGCCAGATTTACAGGATTTGAAGATGCCGCAGCATGTTGCGATCATACTGGACGGAAACGGACGCTGGGCGAAGAACAAGGGAATGCCGCGTAATTATGGGCATGTGCAGGGGGCCAGGAATGTGGAAACCATCTGTGAGGAAGCTTACAAAATGGGGATTCAGTATCTGACGGTATATGCCTTCAGTACCGAAAACTGGAATCGTCCAAAGGATGAGGTGGAAGCACTGATGAAGCTTCTGCGTAATTATATGAAGACCTGTCTGACAACAGCGAAAAAGAACCGGATGTGTGTCCGGGTAATCGGAGATAAAACCGGACTCGATAATGATATCCGTAACCGGATTGCAGAGCTGGAAGAGGCAACAAAGGACAATGACGGACTTCATTTTCAGATTGCACTTAATTATGGCGGCAGGGATGAAATTGTGCGTGCCGTAAAGAAGACCTGTGAGAAGGTGCAGGCAGGAGAGCTTAAGATCGATGATATTAACCAGGAGCTTTTTGGAGAAATGCTGGATACACACGGACTTCCGGAGCCGGATCTGCTGATCCGTACCTGTAATGAGCAGCGGATTTCCAATTTCCTGTTGTGGCAGCTTGCCTATACGGAATTTTATTTTACGGAAGTGCCATGGCCTGATTTTTCAAAGGAAGAGCTTATCAGGGCTGTGGAAGCATACAATCACAGAGACCGCAGATTCGGACTCGTAAAGGAGGAGTAGGCATGTTTCGAACCAGAGTGATCAGCTCCGTTGTATTGGTAATTCTTGCCCTGGTAACCATACTGGGAGGAGGATATCTTCTTGCGGCAACATTATTATTCTTAGCCCTTGTTGCTTACCGGGAATTGATGAAGGCCTGTAAGCTGAGTGGGGAAGGAAAGAAGCTTTCGGCACTCGAAATCAATGGTTACATAGGAATCCTTGCCTATTATCTGGTGATGGTATTTGTACCGGACCGGATTTACCTGTTTCTGGCGGTGGTATTAATTCTTATTGGATTTATGTTTATTTATGTATTTTCGTTCCCAAAATACCATTCTGATCAGATTATGAGTGCTTTTTTCTGTGTAGCCTATGCGCCGGTGATGCTGTCCTTTATTTATCTTGTAAGAGAGCTTCCCTATGGCGTCTATACGGTGTGGATGATTTTCATCAGCTCATGGATCTGTGATACCTGTGCGTACCTTACCGGAATCTGTATTGGTAAGCATAAGCTGGCACCCATATTAAGTCCGAAGAAATCCATTGAGGGAGCGATCGGAGGAATCCTTGGTTCGGCCATTGTTGGTGCACTATATGGATATTTCGTGGTGGAAAGTGTGGTTGTGGAACAGAGTATTACATGGATATTTGTAGTAATCAGTGCGGCTGGTGCAGTGATCTCCCAGGTAGGTGATCTGGCAGCCTCTGCAATTAAGCGTAATCAGGAGATCAAGGATTATGGAAAGCTGATCCCCGGACATGGAGGCGTTATGGACCGGTTTGACAGTGTGATCTTCACCGCACCGATGATTTATTTCCTTACTCTGCTTTTAATCAGAGCATAGAACAGGAGGTACTAAATGAAGAAAATTGGTATTCTCGGGTCTACCGGTTCCATTGGAACCCAGACACTTGAGATTGTACGGAGTAATCCTGACCTGCAGGTCATTGCACTGGCGGCGGGAAGTAACGTGAGTTTAATGGAGCAGCAGGTTCGGGAATTTCATCCCATGCTTGCCGTGATGGGATCTGAGGAAGCTGCTACAGACTTAAAGAACCGCATTGCAGATACCGATACGAGGGTATCAGCAGGAATGGAAGGGATGCTGGAGCTTGCAATTCTTCCGCAGATGGAGGTTTTAGTAACAGCGATTGTCGGCATGATCGGAATCCGTCCGACGATTGCAGCGATTAAAGCCGGAAAGACCATTGCACTTGCAAATAAAGAAACACTGGTGACCGCAGGACATATCATCATGCCACTTGCCAAAGAAAAGGGAGTATCCATTCTTCCGGTAGACAGTGAGCACAGTGCGATTTTTCAGTCGATGCATGGCGAAAACCGTGAGCGGGTAAGTAAGATTCTGCTGACCGCATCCGGAGGACCGTTCCGTGGGAAAAGGACGGAGGAACTGCAGGATATTACGGTAGAGGATGCATTGAAGCATCCGAACTGGTCTATGGGACGGAAGATCACTGTGGATTCTGCTACTCTTGTCAACAAAGGCTTAGAGGTTATGGAAGCTAAATGGCTGTTTGATGTGGAGCCGGAGCAGATTCAGGTTGTGGTTCATCCGCAAAGCATCATTCATTCCATGGTAGAATATGTGGATGGCGGAATTATGGCACAGCTTGGAATGCCGGATATGAAGCTTCCGATCCAGTATGCGCTTTTTTATCCGGATCGCAGGCCGATGGATGGCAGGAGGGTGGATTTCTTTGCGTTAAAGAGCATTTCCTTTGAGGAGCCGGATATTAAGACGTTCCGCGGACTGCAGCTTGCCTATGATGCCATTGCGGCAGGAGGCAGCATGCCGACGGTATTTAATGCGGCAAACGAAAAGGCAGTGGGTCTGTTCCTGGATAAAAAAATCCGTTTCCTTGCGATCTATGATCTGATTCAGGGAGCGATGGAGCAGCACAAGGTCATTGCCAATCCTACGGTGGATGAGATTCTGGGAGCCGAAGCACAGGCACATGCGTATATTTCCGGGAAATTATCATAAACTAAAACAGGGTCAGTATTTGGAGGAACTTCATTGATTGTTTCAATTATTTTGTTTATTGTTATTTTCTGTGTGATCGTTGTCGAACATGAATTCGGACATTTTATCATAGCCAAAAGCAATGGAATTCATGTCGTGGAATTTTTTGTGGGAATGGGACCGACATTAGTATCCTTTACGAAGGGAGATACGAAATATTCCATTAAGCTGCTTCCGCTTGGAGGTGCATGCGTTTTCGAGGGCGAGGACGGACTGAATACGAAGGAAGGCGAGGTATCGGAAGGAGCATTCCCGAATGCCCCAGTGTGGGCACGGTTCGCAACCGTTCTGGCAGGTCCGGTGTTTAACTTCCTGTTAGCGTATCTTCTGGCTGTGATTCTGGTTGCCAATACCGGTGTCCTGCTTCCAACGGTCACGACCGTACAGGAGGGAAGTAACGCAGAAGCAGCAGGTCTTGAGGTTGGAGACCGGATTGTGAAGATGAATGGTAAAAGCATTCATCTGTATCAGCAGGTGCTGTTGAATTCCCAGCTCAATGTGAAGGGAGAACCCTTTGAAATTGTATATGAACGTGATGGGGAGCAGCATACGGTAACGGTAACGCCGACCTTTAATGAGGAGGCGAACCGTTATCTCATGGGAATTTCTACAGGAGAGTATCTGAAGTGCAATGCCCTGCAGAATTTCCAGTATGCCTTTTACATGATGAATTTTGAAGTGGAGATGACCTTTAAGAGTCTTGGCATGCTGGTGACCGGACAGCTTTCTTTAAATGATCTGTCGGGACCTGTCGGAATTGTAAAGGTAGTGGATGACACTTATACGGAAGCCAGGGTATATGGAGCTTCTACGGTAATTCTCTCTATGATAGAGCTTGCACTGCTTCTTTCTGTGAATCTGGGTGTCATGAATTTACTCCCTCTTCCGGCACTGGATGGCGGCCGTCTTGTCTTTTTGCTGGTCGAGGCAGTCCGTGGAAAACCGATTCCACCGGAAAAGGAAGGAATTGTACATCTGGCAGGCATGGCGGTACTGATGATTTTAATGGTTGTTGTGATGTTTAACGATATTTCGAAGTTCTTTGCATAAAATCATCTACAAAAATAAAGGGGATTCATTGTATAGAATTGCCAAAGATTTACTTTTGGTAATTTTGTACAATGGATTCTTTTTTATTTGTCAATTATAATAATTCTACATTTCAATTCTGAAAGAAATCTAGGGTTCATTTTAGCACTTCGCTATAATCTCCCCGGAAACCATTTGCTTATGCGTAAAGAAAACAGGACACAGGGGTAACTGTGGACGGAACAGTTACAACACAGAATAGTAAGAATATACAGGAGGCAGGAACAGGAATACATGAAATTTTTAACAGGTGCATATTGGGACTGCGGTCAGCAGCTTTGTAATCAGGATTCCATCACGATCCAGCAGGTGATGACAAGCAGAGGAAGGGTACTGATGGCAATCGTTTGCGATGGTATTGGTGGTCTATGGAAGGGAGAAGTGGCAAGCGGTTATGTGATTGAGCGCATGGTTGCCTGCTTTTACCGGCAGATCGTTGATCTGATCGGAAAAGGGAGAAGAGCTTCCTTCATGGAAAAGAGTATGATGAGATGCCTATACAGCATTAATGAGGAGTTTTGCAGATATCGGAAGGGAAAAGAAGAACAGCTCGGGACAACGATGTCGCTGCTGTTGATCTGGGGACACCGGTATCTGATCTGTCATATTGGGGACAGCCGGATCTATCGTTGTCGTAAGAAGAGGATGGAACTTCTGACAACGGATCACAGTGGAGGCGGACACCGGCTGTTGAAGTGTATGGGGAGCTTTCCGTTCCAGAAGCCGGACATCCGGAGGGGACGGGTGAGAAAGAAACAGGGATTTTTGCTGTGTACGGATGGATTTTATAATAAGCAGTGCTGGGGAGAGATGTTCGAGCCGGCTTCCATTTTAGAGGAGGGGCAGATTGAAAGAAGACTTCAGGAAAACGCTGCCTATGTGAAGAAGCAGGGCGAAAAGGATAATCTTTCCGCAATTTATATCAGAACCTGCTGAAAGGGGAGGAGAGATGCCAATGAGAAAAATCTGGAACAATCAGTATGAGCAGCTCCGGAAGATAGGAGAGGGCGCATCAGGGCGTGTAATGCTTGCGAGGGATCTGCATTTAAACCGTCTGGTGGCAATAAAGGAGATGGAACAGATCCGGGAGATCCGCAGGGAAATGGAGCTTTTAAAGGCATTGAAGCATCCGGGACTGCCAGACATTTATGATTATTTTGAGGAGGACCGGCATGGTTTTCTGGTGATGGAATATGTGGAGGGCGTTACGTTAAAGGAGTATCTGGAGCAGCATGGGAAACCGGAGCTGACACAGGCGATTGTCTGGATGAAGGAACTCCTGGACATCCTTGTTTATCTTCATGAACAGCATCCGGCGGTGGTTTACCGGGATCTGAAGCCAGCCAATCTTATCATTCAGGAGGAAGGACATTTAAAGCTCATTGATCTGGGAGGTGCCTTTTTCCGGTGCCACAACCAGAGTGAGGAACGGGTGAGTATCGGGACGCCCGGTTACAGTGCGCCGGAACAGTGGAATGGCATACAGGCGGATGTGTCATGTGACATTTTCAGCTTTGGGGCGGTTGCCCATGAGCTTCTGACCGGCGTTAATCCTCTAAAGCCACCCTATGAGCGGCGGCCGGTGCGCCGGTATGACCGGAGGATCCCTGTTTCTTATGAGCAGATGATTCAGAAATGTACAAGAGAGCATCCGAAGGAACGTTATGCTTCCATGCGGGAGGTACTAAAGGCGTTGGAGGACTGTGAGACCATAAAAAGGAGATGGAAGTGGAAGGGATTACATCTCTGCAGGTGTCTGCTGACAGCAATTCCTGTTACCATGGGAGCCCTGCTTGTGATTCTGCCTCTCTTAAACGGAATTCCAAGATCCAGTTTTCCGGATCCCTTTTTACGAAAGCCGATTCTTTGCCTGTTGGTCGGAATGCTTCTTTATCTCATTCTGTTCCGGCTGGGGAAAAGGAAGGGGAGCCTGCTCCGGCAGGAAAAGGAGGTATGGCTTACTGCAAAGAAGGGAATCGGATTATGGAGTCTGGGAATCGGACTTCTGCTGGGAGGACTGGCCTTCGGTCTACAGCAGCAGACCGGGGTGCGCAGCAGCTTTGCTGCCGGAAAGGAGACCTTCTGGGTGGATATGAAGGATGAAAATGACCGGCTGCTTTTGGTGAAGGAAGGAACCGTACTCCCTGTTGGAGATAAGGTACGTCTTGAGATTCCCATGGAGCGGATGCCACGGCAGCAGATGTCACTGCAGATCATAGCCATTGATGAAAAGGGGGAGGTTTTCGGAAGCCGCATCATCCGCATTAAAGCAGAGGATTAAATTTGCGTTTTTGCTGTATGTGGGGTAATATAATATAATAAGTACAAAAGTAAAACAAGCGGCTGCGAAGCAGACATTTGTTTTTCTTGTACTTATTAGCGAACATGCGTCTGCTGAAAGCAGACAGAGAGTGCGAAGCACGTGCATGTGAGCCAGAAATTAAGGCAACGAAGCGGCTGCGAAGCAGACATACAAATATAAGATTCAGGAGGATTTAAGATGGCGAATCGTGAACATACAAGAGTAATTCATATCGGTGACCGGGTGATCGGAGGGGGCAATCCCATACTGATCCAGTCCATGACCAATACCAGAACCGAGGATGTGGAGGCTACCGTGGCACAGATCCTGCGGCTTGAAAAGGCAGGCTGTGAAATCATCCGATGCACCGTACCGACCTTAGAGGCAGCCCAGGCAATCAGGGAGATCAGGAAGCAGATCCATATTCCGCTTGTTGCAGATATTCATTTTGATTACAAAATGGCGATTGCGGCGATTGAAAACGGAGCAGATAAGATCCGGATCAATCCCGGAAACATCGGGGGGCGTGAGAAGTTAAGTGCGGTTGTGTCTGCTGCGAAGGAGCATAACATTCCGATCCGTGTCGGAGTGAATTCCGGATCCTTAGAGAAGGAATTAGTGGAAAAGTATCATGGCGTTACGGCCGAGGGAATTGTGGAGAGTGCTCTTGACAAGGTACATATGATCGAAGAGGAAGGCTATGAAAATATGGTCATCAGCATTAAATCCTCGGATGTACTGATGTGTGTCAGGGCACACGAGATTCTGTCACAGAAGACGGATTATCCACTTCATGTAGGAATTACTGAGGCAGGAACAATCATCAGCGGAAATATCAAGTCTTCGATCGGACTGGGACTGATTTTGCATCAGGGAATTGGAGATACGATCCGTGTATCGCTTACCGGTGATCCGGTGGAGGAGATTAAGTCGGCAAAGATTATTTTGAGAACCCTTGGACTTCGGAAGGGCGGTATTGAAGTCGTTTCCTGTCCGACCTGTGGAAGAACAAAGATAGATCTTATCGGACTTGCCAATCAGGTAGAAACGATGGTGGCAGAATTCCCGCTTAATATTAAGGTAGCCGTTATGGGCTGTGCCGTAAACGGACCGGGAGAAGCGAAGGAAGCAGATCTTGGAATTGCAGGCGGTATTCATGAAGGGCTTCTGATTAAAAAGGGCGAGATCATCCGCAAGGTTCCGGAGGATCAGCTTTTATCCGTGCTTCGGGAGGAACTGGAGCATTGGGAATCGTAGGTTAGAAAGAAGAACGGGTATGGAAAAATCATTTTTTGATGTATTTCCCAAACTAAATCTGGATAAAAAAAGCAGTGAGCTGTTTGAACAGGTCACCGTATGTAAAGTCTCTGCAACCAAAAGCAGGGACTTTGTCCGTGTGAGCATTGTAAGTGATTATCTGATTCCGAAGGAGACAATCTATAAGGTTGAAAAGGAAATCAAACGGCAGTTTTTTGATAAGCATCCGGTGACGGTCAAGCTATATGAGAGCTTTCATCTGTCGGAGCAGTATACGCCGGAAAATCTGATGCGGGAGTATGAGTCCAGTATTTTGCTTGAGCTGCGGGAATACAGCCCGGTGGAATATAACATTTTCAAGATGGCAGATCTTTCCTATCCGAAGGAGAATCAGATCCTGATTACGGCAGAGGATACGGTTTTAGCCAGAAGTAAGTCACAGGAGCTTCTGCGGATCTTAGAGAAGATCATTGTGGAGCGGTGTGGACTTAAGGCAGAATGCCTGATGGAATATAAAGAGAAGAAAACAGGACGTCATAAGGAAGAGGATGACATCATGATTTCCCGGCAGATCCGGGAGATCACACTGCGTGCCTTTGGAAAGGCAGGAGCGGCCGCAGAGGAAGCTTCGGAAGAAATGGAGTCAGGTGCTGCAGGGCGTGCGGAAGGAGCAGGAGAAGGCTCATCCACAAATGCAGGAGCCATTGGAGGTACACCGGAGAAGCCGACAGAGCAGGGAAAAGGAACGGTCAGTAAGGGAGTCGGAGAGAAGCGCCCATTCGAGAAGCGCAGCTTTGGAAAGAGAGAGGATCGCGGCGATTTCCGCAGAGCCATTAAGAAATCGGATAATCCGGATGTTATTTACGGACGTGACTTTGAGGATGAGGTGATGCCCATGGAGGACATCATGGGAGAGATGGAGGTCACGGTAAAGGGGAAGATCATCCGTGAGGATTCCCGTGAAATCAAGAACGAACGTACCATTCTCATGTATGATATTACGGATTATACGGATACCATGACCTTTAAGATGTTCGTGCATAACGATCAGGTGGCGGAGGTAAAGGCAGATCTTAAGATGGGCGCATTCGTGAAGCTTAAGGGAATTGCGGCCATCGATGCATTCGATAAGGAGCTGACGATCGGTTCAGTAATCGGAATCAGGAAGATTGCAGACTTTACGACGTCCAGAAAGGATTTAAGCGTCCGGAAGAGAGTAGAGCTTCACTGCCATACGAAGATGAGTGATATGGATGGTGTTTCAGAGGCGAAGGACATTGTTAAACGTGCATATCAATGGGGACATCCGGCAATTGCCATTACGGATCATGGAGTGGTACAGGCATTCCCGGATGCGAACCATGTCTGGGAGGATCTGTGGAAAGCGGAGAAGGCAAAGTGTAAGGAAGCCGGAGATCCGAATCCGGATAAGCAGGATTTCTTTAAGATCATTTACGGCATGGAGGCTTATCTCGTTGATGATCTGCAGGAGCTTGTCGTGAATGAGCAGGGGCAGGATTTTACCCACGATTTTGTAGTATTTGATATTGAAACGACGGGATTTTCACCGGTAAGCAACCGGATTATTGAAATCGGAGCCGTGAAGGTGGTCAATGGTGAGATCGCAGACAAATTCTCGACCTTCGTAAACCCGCAGGTGCCGATTCCGTATCATATTGAAAAGCTTACCGGCATCAATGACAGTATGGTAATGGATGCACCGATGATTGAAGAGGTTCTTCCTCAATTTATGGAGTTTTGCAAGGATGCGGTTATGGTGGCGCACAATGCGTCCTTTGATATGAGCTTTATCAAAGAAAATGTGATGCGGCAGCAGTTAAACAAGACCTTCACATATGCAGATACACTGGGAATTGCACGTGTGCTTTTCCCGAATCAGGCAAAGCATACATTGGATGCGGTCTGCAAGACCATGGGAATATCCCTTGAAAATCATCACCGTGCGGTAGATGATGCCGGTGCAACAGCAGAGATTTTTGTAAAGATGATTCCGCTTTTAAAGGAGCAGGGAGTTACGAATTTAAAGCAGGTTAATGAATGGGGGGCTTCCAGTAAGGAGATTGTGAAGCGTCTTCCTTCTTATCATGCGATTATTTTAGCAGAGAACAATGTCGGAAGAGAGAATCTGTACCGGCTCGTTTCAGCGTCACATCTGGATTATTACAGTAAGCGTCCCCGTGTACCGAAAAGCTTTCTGATGAAGCACCGGGAAGGCCTGATTCTGGGAAGTGCCTGTGAGGCAGGAGAGCTCTATCGGGCGTTACTCGAAGATAAGCCGGAAGCCGAGATTGCGCGGCTTGTGAACTTTTATGATTATCTGGAAATCCAGCCGCTTGGGAACAATGCGTTCATGATCGAATCCGAAAGGGTTCCTTCCATTAACAGCATGGAAGATATCAGGAACATCAACCGCCGGATTGTGGAGCTTGGTGAAGAATACGGAAAGCCGGTGGTAGCAACGTGTGACGTACATTTTCTGGATCCTGAGGATGAGGTTTACCGCCGGATTATCATGGCAGGTAAGGGCTTTGAGGATGCAGACAATCAGGCACCTCTATATCTGCGGACAACAGAGGAGATGCTTGCGGAGTTTGAGTATCTTGGCAGTGACAAGGCAGAAGAGGTTGTTATTACCAATACGAATAAAATTGCGGACCGGATCGATGTCATGGCACCGGTTCGTCCGGATAAATGTCCGCCGGTCATTCCGGACAGTGATAAGACATTGACGGACATCTGTTACCGCCGTGCCCATGAGCTGTATGGGGATGAACTGCCCAAGATCGTCGAGGAGCGTCTGGAAAAGGAGCTTCACTCCATTATCAGCAATGGATTTGCCGTTATGTATATCATTGCACAGAAGCTGGTGTGGAAGTCAGTGGAGGATGGTTATCTGGTTGGTTCCCGAGGATCGGTAGGATCTTCCCTGGTGGCATTTATGGCAGGTATTACGGAGGTAAATTCCCTGGCAGCACATTACCGCTGTCCGAAGTGCCGGTACTACGACTTTGATGCACCGGAAATCAAGGAAAATGCCGGTATTTCCGGATGTGACCTTCCGGATAAAATCTGTCCGAGGTGCGGAGAGCCGCTGATGAAGGATGGATTTGACATCCCGTTTGAAACCTTCCTTGGATTTAAGGGAGATAAGGAGCCGGATATTGACCTGAACTTCTCCGGGGAATATCAGAGTAAGGCGCATAAATACACAGAAGTTATTTTCGGTGCCGGTCAGACGTACCGTGCCGGAACGATCGCTACACTGGCGGATAAGACGGCATTCGGTTATGTGAAGAATTATTACGAGGAACGTGGCAGGAAGAAGCGGACCTGTGAAATCAACCGTATCGTTTTAGGGTGTACCGGAATCCGGCGTAGTACCGGACAGCATCCCGGCGGTATCATCGTATTGCCGATGGGTGAGGACATCAATTCCTTTACACCGGTGCAGCATCCGGCAAATGATATGACAACCGATATTGTTACCACACATTTTGATTATCATTCCATTGACCATAACCTGTTAAAGCTTGATATTCTCGGGCATGATGATCCGACGATGATTCGTATGCTGCAGGATTTAACCGGAATTGACCCGACGAAGATTCCTTTGGATGATAAGCAGGTCATGTCCCTGTTCCAGAATACCTCGGCTCTTGGCATTACGCCGGATCAGATTGGCGGCTGTCCTGTGGGTTCCCTTGGAATTCCGGAATTTGGTACAGACTTCGTTATCCAGATGCTTCTGGACACAAAGCCGCAGAGCTTATCGGATCTGATCCGTATTTCGGGACTTGGCCACGGGACAGACGTATGGCTTGGAAACGCACAGACCCTGATTCTCGATGGAGTTGCAGATATCTCACACTGTATCTGCTGTCGTGATGATATTATGATTTACCTGATCAGTATGGGCGTGGACAGTGCATTATCCTTTACCATTATGGAAAGTGTCCGTAAGGGAAAGGGCCTGAAGCCGGAGTGGGAAGAGGCCATGACGGCGCAGGGTGTACCGGATTGGTACATTGCGTCCTGCAAGAAGATCAAGTACATGTTCCCGAAGGCCCATGCGGCGGCGTACGTTATGATGGCGTGGCGTATTGCCTACTGTAAGATCAACTATCCGCAGGCCTACTATGCTTCGTATTTTTCCATCCGTGCATCGGCGTTTTCCTATGAAATCATGTGTCAGGGACAGAAGCACTTAGAGGATGTGATGAAGGATTATAAGAGCCGGAGTGATTCCTTAAGTAAGAAGGAACAGGATACCCTGAAGGATATGAAGATCGTGCAGGAAATGTATGCCCGGGGCTTTGAATTTGAGCCAATCGATATTTTTCGGGCACATTCCCGGAACTTCCAGATTTTCGACGGAAAGATCATGCCGTCTTTAAGCAGTATTGACGGACTTGGTGAAAAAGCTGCTGATGCGATTGTCGAAGCAGCCAAGGACGGCCCGTTCCTTTCGAAGGATGATTTCCGGATGCGTACGAAGGCATCTAAGACCATCATTGATCTGATGAGTGACCTGGGGATCCTCGGGGATCTGCCGGAATCGAACCAGATCAGCCTGTTTGATTTTGCGTTATCGTGAGAAGAGATATAAAACAAACAAAATAACAGATGTTATGCGACGGCAGAAAGCTGCTTGCATGACAGGAAGACAGACGGAAAGAACACAGGGTGCTCTTTCCGTCTTGTATTTTGGCTTTGAACGCTGACTTTTGGATCGGACCGGTTTTCTACTTACACACTGGTTCCTCTGACAACTTCAAAGAACGATTATGTGATCCGTTATCCAAAGGGAAGTGGAAACAGCAGTATTTTGCAGGAAAATGGTGGAAAGCAGGAGGGAGGACACTCTCACCAGTTTGAATGGAAAACCATCACAACACCTACGGCAGAGATGGATGGACTGGAAGCCTATGCATGTATCATTTGTGGATATTATACGGATAGTGTTCCGGTATCAGCATACAGTTATGCCTGTACCGAGGGAGCAAAACAGGTTCTTGCAGCCGGACAGAATGCCGAGATTACATTGAAAATGGGAAGATGGTGTTCTTATCCAAGGTGGTTTATGGAAAAGCTGGCACAGAGAAGGGATCTGACAATTCATTTACAGTTTGAATATCTGCATAAACAATATGAAGTTCTGATTCCGGCAAAAATGCCGATGAATACGGAGTGTGAATGGTATGGACCATTAAAGCTTTGCAATCTGTATCCTTATACAATAAAATAAAAGCTTTTCATATACGAAATAAGAGCCTGTCTTTAATTGGACAGGCTTTTTACATTACCATGCCACTCCAGTATTATTCTTTGGATACCGTGTATATCACAATATCTCCGGGGGTACAATCCAGAATGTAACAAATTCGGGCAAGTACATCGGTATCCAGTTTTTCAACATGACCCTGATACCATTTATTAATTACTTCAAAACGCGTATTCGTAGCCCTTGCAAGGGCATTTCTCGTAATCCCGCGTTTCTCCATTATTTCTTTAAGTTGAATTTCGACATGTCCGTATTCTTTCATAGAAAAAACAACATTCTGCATAATGACTCCTGAAAATGTAAGTTGATTTTGTAAGAGATGATATTACTTTATATAACAATACTATTCAAAAAGTAATTACTTGACGAATCACATGTACTTAGTTACTATATATAACGTAACTACATAACATAAAAGAAGAGTGAACGGAATGATATAGAAGTTAAATGATTCTATGAATTCGCACTTTTAAAGGGAGGATGATTTTTATGAAAAAGAGAACAGAGAACCCAGGTATTTTAGTGGCACTTACAATGTCAATGATGCTCACAATATTTCTTAGTGCCTGTGGATCAGATCAGGCAGCTACGCCTATTTCAGAGGAAGAAATCACAGAAGTAGTAAGTGATCTGGAAGAAACAACAGAACCGGCAGAGGGTGAGAGTACAGAAGTTACGGAACCAGAAGAGTCCGCAGAAATTGAAAGCACAGAAGAAACCGCTCCTGAGACGGAATCAGAGCAGGTAGTGTATGAGGGGATTGATATGGAATCGACATTGCCGGGAGCCGAATGGATAGCTACATTTAATGGGATTATTACAGAGCCTAAATTTGTAATCTTTAATGATGATACAAATAAAAAAGTCATTGTGGAGAATGGACAGGAAGTTGAATTCGATGATACGGATGTATTTGCAATTTTCTTTCCAATGGAAAGGGAGATAGTAAGAGCAGAATTAGAAGATAATATGACTTTTTGTAGTAATTCAGTAGAAAGAAATGTTAGATTTTATGATGATGTTTTTCCTACCCTTAAAGATGGAGATAAAGTAGAAGTAAAACAGGGACTTGAAGTAGATGGAGAAGAAGAAACATTAACAGTTACATTAGTAATTAAGAGAAACTAATTATATTGATATTTGTCCAGTTGGTTTTGGTGAAAAAGTAGAAAATCTGAGATGCCAGAAGATAGCAGGCGTGATATATAATACATAAATTGAAATCCGGTAGTGCTGTGGTACTATCGGATTTTTATAATTTGGGTAATTGACACACATCATTCCGTATGATATATTCACTACAAAGCATATATTTCATTAATCCAATCTAAGTCATCGGTATCTTATGCTGATGAAGTTCTGGAATTTTATAGATATAAGCAATAGAAATAGGATCAAATTGATTAAGATTCTGACTATGGTTTTATATTTATTCTGACTATGAAAACAGAAGTTTTCTGAAATCCATGCTTTTAAATCACATTTTAACAATTGAAAAGGCGGGAGGAAGGAAAGCAGACATTGGTTTGTTTGACCGGGGGAATGTTTATTGGTTATGGAATATTCAGAGGTTTATTTCTATCTTCCTGCAAAGGGAGGAAGAAAATGGGAGAAGCAAAGATCACTAAAGCAATGACAAAAGATGCAGCAATAACAGCAACAGATGTATCAACAAAAGAAGCAATAGCAAAAGGAACAAAAGTACAGAGAAATTATAAAGATACGGTAAGCCGGATGTTGTTTAGGGAGCCGGAGAATGCGCTGTCTCTGTATAATGCCCTAAATGGGACAAACTATGCAGATGCATCACAGATTACGTTTAACATGTTGGACAATGCAATTTATATGGGAATGCAGAATGACATTTCCTTTTTGATTATGAACGAGGTGAACCTGTATGAACACCAGTCTACTTACAATCTGAACATGCCACTTAGAGATTTATTTTATGTGGCAGAGCTATTACAGGTTTATGTGAAAGATCAATCGTTGTACAGTTCCAAATTAATTAAGTTACCAACACCGCATTTTGTGGTATTCTATAATGGAGTAGAAGATAAGCCAGAGAAAAGAATTCTCAGATTGTCAGAGGCGTTTGAAGTACCGACAAAAGATCCGGAACTGGAATTAAAGGTAACGATACTAAATATTAATCCCAGGATGAATGAAGATTTAAAGGAAAAGTGTCCGGTATTAAAGCAGTATACCCAATATGTAGAACAGGTCCGGTGCAACAGCATGAATATGTCTTTGGAGCAGGCTGTGGAAGAAGCAATTGAATACTGTATCCAGCATAATATATTGAAAGAATTTTTATCGAAGCAGAAAGCGGAGGTAATTAAGATGAGCATTTTTGAATATGACGAGGAACGTGAAATTGAACTGATCCGAAGGGATGAGAGGGAGATTGGAAAAGAGATCGGTCAAAAGATCGGGGAAGAGATTGGAGCTGAGAAAGAACGTGAAAATACAATTAAGTCTATTATCTCATTTGGCAAAAAATTAGGTGCAAGTAAAGAACAAATAATCAAAGAACTACAGGAAAGATGTTTACTAGAAGAACAGGAAGCAGAAAAGAAAGTCACTCTTTACTGGAATGAATAATCATATGAGACAGTCCCTGAAGAACCTGAAAGGGAAGAACTTGAAAGTTAACTTCTCCTTGCCTTTTTTCATGAGAGAAAATATAATGATATATGTGTTGAATTGTGGGAACTGCTTTGGCAGGGAGACAATTTGCAGATCAAATGATATAAGCAATAAATAGAATGGGAGTGGTTATAACATGAAGGAACTGAAAGATTATGTTCGCAGTATTCCGGATTTCCCGGAGCCGGGGATTATTTTCCGTGATGTGACGAGCGTGCTGCAGGATGCAGAGGGATTTAAGCTTGCGATTGATTCCATGATCAAGTTGCTGGATGGAGTAGAGTTTGATGTGATTGCAGGTGCGGAGTCCCGTGGATTCATTCTGGGAGCACCGATTGCCTATGCAATGGGCAAGCCGTTTGTACTGATCCGCAAGAAGGGCAAGCTGCCCTGTGAAACCATTGAACAGACCTATGATCTGGAATATGGTACTGCAACGATTGAGATGCACAGGGATTCCATTAAGCCGGGACAGAAGGTTGTTCTTGTAGATGATCTGATTGCAACAGGCGGTACGGTAGAGGCCGCAATTAAGCTGATCGAGCAGCTTGGCGGTGAGGTAGTGAAGGTAATCTTTATGATGGAGCTTGCAGGCTTAAATGGAAGAGCTAAGCTTGCCAATTACGATGTGGCATCCGTTATTACATATGAAGGAAAATAAAATCTGTAAGCGGGTTCTGAAAAATCATTGAAAAGATAACTTTGGATGTAATATAGGCACAGATATTCCACAACAACAAAAGGAATGGAGATAGTTATGTTAGAAAAATTTTTTAAACTGAAAGAAAATGGTACGAATGTCCGCACGGAAGTTGTAGCAGGTGTTACTACCTTTATGACCATGGCATACATTCTTGCAGTAAATCCCAGTATTTTGTCTGCATCCGGAATGGATGCACAGGCAGTATTGATTGCAACAGCGATTGCATCCTTTATCGGAACCATATGTATGGCGCTGCTTGCAAATTATCCGTTTGCACTGGCACCGGGACTTGGATTAAATGCGTATTTTGCATATACGGTATGCGGATCTATGGGTTATTCCTGGCAGATCGCATTATTTGCCGTATTCGTAGAAGGTCTCATCTTCATTGTATTGTCCCTTACGAATGTCCGTGAAGCTATTTTCAATGCAATTCCGCTTCAGTTAAAGAAGGGGGTTTCCGTTGGTATTGGCTTATTCATTGCTTTTATTGGTCTTCAGAATGCAGGAATTGTTGTAAACAATGATTCCACACTGGTTTCTATTGTTGACTTCACTGCAGACTTCCATACTTCCGGTATTTCTGCATTATTGGCAGTGATTGGTATTTTTATTATTGCAGTTCTTTATGTAAAGAAGGTAAAGGGTGCAATCCTGATTGGTATTTTTGCAACATGGATTCTGGGTATTATCTGCCAGCTTACCGGATTATATGTGGTTACTCCGGATGCAGGATATTATTCCCTGATTCCGGCGTGGAGCAGCTTTAACCTCGGAGCAATTTCTTCCGTTTTCGGACAGTGTTTCAAGGCCGATTTCTCCAGCCTGCGAGCATTTGACTTTGTTGCAATTGTATGCGCATTCCTTTTTGTTGACATCTTTGATACACTTGGAACCTTAATCGGATGTGCAACCAAGGCCGATATGCTGGACAAAGAAGGAAAGCTTCCCCGTATTAAGGAAGCACTTCTTGCAGATGCGATTGCAACGACAGCAGGTGCAGTGCTTGGTACTTCTACAACAACGACCTTCGTAGAAAGCTCTGCAGGTGTGGCAGAAGGCGGAAGAACAGGCCTTTCTTCTGTTGTAACAGGACTTTTGTTCCTGCTTGCTGTTTTCCTTTCTCCGATTTTTATTACCATTCCGAGCTTTGCAACAGCTCCGGCATTATTGTTTGTAGGCTTTCTGATGATCTCTGCTGTTACAGCAATTGATTTTAATGATTTTACAGAAGCTGTTCCGGCATATCTTGCATTGATTGCAATGCCGCTTACCTACAGCATTTCCGAGGGTATTGCAGCCGGAGTTATCTCCTATGTGGTAATTAACCTGATATCCGGAAAAGCAAAGAAGATCACACCGTTAATGTATGTACTTGCAGTACTGTTTATCTGTAAATTTATTTTCTTATAACTATTCAGAGCTATGTCCATTCATAAGCTGCCGGATTGTACAGATTAGCTGATCAATATACGTGCTTTCCGGCAACTTATTTCATGTCGGGCGTTTGCCCTATAGAAATGAATTCTGGTTTATGAAGTGAAGGAGCAGTCATGGAGAAACAAAAAGGAAAAGCAGGGTACTATGTGTTAAGTGTTGTACCATTACTTGCAACATTAATGATACAGGTTCTTTCAGGGCTTACCTGCAGTGTAATTGGTACAGTAGTCTATTCTGTGCGTATTGCAATGAACGGAGAAGCCGAGCTCCTGAATGACCCGGCAGCGTTACAGGCAGCAGTTACGGATTATATTATGCAATTTATTATTTATGCCGTCGTTGTGGCACAGATACTGACACTGATTGGAGCAGCGGTCTGGTATGGTATTCTGGTTAAAAGAAAGAATGTGAACCGGTCAATTAAAGAGTGCGTCAACGTGCGGACAGTATTGATGTGTATACTGGCAGGCATTGGATTACAGCTTGTAATTGATTTCCTATTAAATATTGCAGCTCTGGCTTTCCCGAATGCAATGGAAGCTTATTCGCAACTCGTTGAGACGGTGGGTATTGGTGAAACAACCTGGATCTCTTTGTTAGCTACGGTGATACTGGCACCAATTTCCGAAGAGCTTCTTTTCCGTGGACTCACGTTGCGTTTCCTTCGGAGTGCAGGTGTGAAGTTTGCAGCAGCAAATGTAATTCAGGCATTGTTTTTTGGGATTTTACATATGAATCTGGTACAGGGGATCTATGCTTTTGCAGTGGGACTGGTTTTAGGATATGTTGCCGGAAAGTGCAGAACGGTTTTCCTGCCGATTTTGTTACATCTGTGTTTCAATATTGCAGGAACAGTCCTTGCAGCGTTGTTATCCGGAAATACGGGATGGCTTATGCAGGGTATCCTTACGGTTGCAGGTGTTCTGATGCTGACAGGTGCATTTCTGCTTGTTCAGAAAGAAATGAAAAACTTATAGGAATTAATTTCATAGGGTTACACTAATGATGAAAAACAGACCTCCGGATAAACAATGAATGCTCCGGAGGTCTTGTAATATGATGCAAATGGAAACAGTTTCTATTCAGTATCGGTTCCGTTTGCTCCGATTGCAACAAGCACAGAATCAAATACTTCAGCGAACATCATCTGGCTCATCTGGCCGGAATATTCGAAGCTGTAATTGACATCGCTGATAGCAAATTCATACACCTTACATGGGAGTGTTCCCGGAATCTTCAAAAGGACAGGAAGTTCGTTCCCGTCATCCAGTGTAAAGGTCAGATTATCTTCCTCCATATCGTCATAAATGCCGCTTAAGGATTTGGCTGCTTCTGTATCTTTGGTAGCACGCAGGGTACAGACAATGGGATCGCCGTCGACACCTTCCTTATCAAACTCGATCTGTGCGACAGTATCTCCGATAATGGATAATTGATAATCGACATCCATAAGATCCGGCATGATGGTGATACCAAGCTTATTTTCGAATTCAGAAGCATCGCTAACCGGTACAATCGGATTTGGCATTCCGCTGATGGTTTCATCATAGGCATCATCTGCAGTTTCCTCTACGTCGGTATTATCATTTGTACTTTCCGCAGATTCAGAAGTGTCAGCAGCGGCCTGACCGGTAGAACCGGATGTTCCGATACTTGTGCCACAGGCACTCATGGAAAAGAGCAAAGCAACACATAAACAACAGGATAATAATTTCTTTTTCATAATAAAGCTCCTTTAACTTAGTAACCTTGTTATTACAGCTTGTTTGGCTGTATGAAATTAAATACGGCGAAAGTATAGCATAGCCAATCGTAAGAATCAATATAAGAAAATAAAAGTTAGGAAAGTTAAAAAATTATATGAAAATTGCAAAAAAGTGCTTGCATTATTTCTAAATATATAATAGAATAATCAAGTGCGATGCAGACGGATCGCATCTGATATGGCTCGTTGGTCAAGCGGTTAAGACGCCGCCCTCTCACGGCGGAATCAGGGGTTCGATTCCCCTACGAGCTGTTGACTATTTTAGAATAGCCCAACCCTGGAAGACGGAACATATAGAATATATATGCTCCGCTTTTTCATGTAGAGCACTTAGCGAAAGCAAGCCGAAGGCGCAGCTTGAGGTTAGTGCGAACGGTACCTGGACACTTAATGAATCATACAATCATTGAAAGAAAGCGAGATAGAGCATGGGAACAGACAACTATTATTCCGTAAAAGAGGATGTACAGAAGTACATTGATGGATGCAAAACAAAAATGAATGTTAGAACACATAAGGTATTTGGACGGGCTGTTTTAGCAGGAATGATGATTGCATTTGGCGCATCAGCAAGCAATGTGGCAGCTCATGCAGTTACGAATGTCGGTCTTTCACGACTGGTGGCCGGATGTGTATTCCCGGTTGGACTGATGATGGTTGTTCTTCTCGGTGCAGAGCTGTTTACCGGAGACTGCCTGATGGCAATGGGAAATGCAGAAGGAGCCTGCACCATATGGGATTTGATTAAATTTCTGTTTGTAGTTTATGTGGGAAATTTTGTGGGTTCTATTTTACTGGCGGTTGTGAATGTGATTTCCGGACAATTGAATTATTCCTCCGGACTGCTTGGAGCATATACGATTAAGGTGGCGATGGGAAAGGTAAATATGTCCTTTGGACAGGCACTGTGCTCTGGGATTCTTTGTAATATTCTGGTATGTGCTGCTGTTCTGATGGCAATGTGTGCAAGAGATATTGTTGGTAAGCTCTTTGCCTGCTTCTTTACGATTATGCTGTTCGTGGTAGCAGGATATGAGCATTGCATTGCCAATATGTATTATATTCCGGCAGGGCTGATCGCAGCCAGAAACCAGAATTATGTGCAGGTTGCCATGGATACCTACGGATATACGGCAGATCAGCTTGCATCCTTAAATCTCTATGGGTTCTTTGTGAAAAATCTGGTTCCCGTTACGATTGGAAATATTATTGGTGGAGCAGTACTTGGTCTGATCCTTCTTTATCTTCACGGATATGATAAGAAGAAAGCTGCTTAATTATTACATAACTATTCAGAGCCATGCCCATTCATAAGCTGCCGGATGGTACAGATTGGCTAACAAATATACGTGTTTTCCGGCAGCTTATTTCATGTCGGGCGTCCGCCCTATAGAAATGATTGTATAAGCTGACCTTGGCATCATATCATATCAATAATCGTTCTGGCTAAGCCGTCGTGATCATTATCGTATAAGGTAATGGTTGTGGCGGCTTTTTTGACAGCTTCAGTTGCATTTGTCATGGCAATTCCCATTCCGGCTTCCGTAATCATGGATATATCGTTCTCGGCGTCTCCGGCAGCAAGGCTGAAAGCCGGATTGATGGAAAGGAGTTCACAGAGCTTGCGAACCGCAGCACCTTTTCCGGAAGCAGCAGGAAATACTTCCAGATAATAGGGATTGGAATAGGCAAGGGAGATTCCTTCCTTTTGGGCCCAGGGAAGAAGCTCCTGCCGTAAAGCTTCCAGTCTGTCTGTATCTTTCCGTTCGATTAACAGGCATTTGCAAGGCTCCACATGAAGTACGGAGAAAATATCCGGATTGATGATTGTGGGAGTGTTAATAAAGCGCTGGTAATAAGCAAGTCCCTCGTCCATAGTCGGAGACACAATATGGGTCTCAGAATAGGTATGGAAGTGAATCTTGAAGGAAGCAGCGAGGTCTGCCACATAATTTACCTGGGAAAGCTTCAGACCGATCCGGTAAAGCACCTGTCCGGTTTCACAGTCATAGATTTCACCGCCATTATAACCAATCAGATACATGCCTTTATAGTTGAGATTCAGCATTTCTTTAGTGTATTTGAGATTATTGATATCCCTGCCGGAGCAAAGAACAAGCTTATGTCCTGCATCCGTCCATTTCATCAGGACTTCTCTGGTATAATCAGTAACCTGTTTTTTGTGGTTTAACAGGGTTCCGTCCATATCGGTAAATAAAATTTTGGTTTTCTGATAAAGTTCAGGATGATTCATCATGTAATTCCTTTTTTCTTTGATTGTAGTCAGTACTTCTTCGGGTACAAAAAGCTTCCCATAACCGCTGCCAAGATCAAGACCGGGCTTTGCAGTACCATGGAAATCGGAGCCGCCGCTGATGCACAGATCGTACTTTTTTGCAAGGGCACGGATCTGTCTTTCATCCGCAGGGGTATGAGTAGAATAAATGGCTTCAATTCCCATAAGCCCGATATCTTTTAAGGAAGCAACCAGTCTGTCCAACTGCTCCTTTCCCATGTGATAAAGGCAGGGATGAGCCAGAATCGGAAATCCGCCGGCCTTCAGGATGATTTCTACCGCCCGCATAGGGGTAATCTTTTTACGGGGAACAAAGCAGGGACCGTGATCACCGATATAGCGGTCAAAGGCTTCCTTGACGCTCTTCACATATCCATGCTTCAAAAGATATTTGGCGTAGTGTGCTCTTGTCAGTACGCAGTCGGGAAATTCTGCTTCCAGTTCCTCATAGGTTACAGGCATGCCATGTTCGGTCAGACGCGTGCACATTTCAACGTTACGGATTTTACGGCCATTGACAAAGTGTACGAGACGTCTTTTAAAATAATCACTTTCATAATCAATATAAAGACCGACGATATGGATATCGCGGCCTTCATATTCTGAGGAAAATTCAATTCCGGGGATCACTTCGATATTTTTGCCTTTTGCAGCAGCAAGCGCTTCGGTGATCCCGTCAGTGGTATCGTGATCAGTCAGGGCAAAGGCGGATAAGCCCTTTTCCAATGCATAATTTACAAGTTCAGTCGGAGTGTAACTGCCATCTGATTTTGTAGAATGTACATGCAGATCAATTGCTTTCAATTCGTTGTTCCTTTCTTATGCATACGATCTTGCGGATACAGGGTGTAAGCAGAAGACGAAGCTTAATCGTCGTCTTCGCCGTCCTGTTTGGTATAAACAGTACGCTTACGTGCCATTTCATCACTTTCGAGATATTCGTCATAGGTGGTGATCTTGTCAATCAGCGTTCCGTCCGGAAGGATTTCCATAATACGGTTTGCCGTTGTCTGTACAAACTGGTGATCGTGGCAGGAGAAGAGTGCAACACCGGGGAACTTGATCAGTCCGTTGTTCAGGGCAGTGATGGACTCCATATCCAGGTGGTTGGTGGGTTCATCGAGAACCAGACAGTTTGCACCGCTGATCATCATCTTGGAAAGCAGACAGCGTACCTTTTCTCCACCGGATAAAACCTTTACCTTCTTCACACCGTCCTCGCCGGCAAAAAGCATTCTGCCAAGGAAGCCACGTACATAGGTGACATCCTTAACCGGAGAGTAGCCGGTCAGCCAGTCCACAATCGTCAGGTTGTTATCGAATTCAGCCGTACTGTCCTTCGGGAAATAGGCCTGGGAGGTGGTAACACCCCATTTATAAGTACCTTCATCGGGTTCCATTTCGCCCATTAAAATCTGGAAGAGAGTCGTTTTTGCAAGCTCGTTGCTTCCGACAAAAGCGATCTTGTCCTCATGTCCCATGATAAAGGAAATGTTGTTTAATACTTTTTCTCCGTTGATGGTCTTGGAGATTCCCTCTACAGAGAGAACCTCATTCCCGATCTCACGGTCAGGACGGAAGTCGATATAAGGATATTTACGGCTGGAGGGCTTGATTTCATCCAGCTCAATTTTTTCAAGGGCACGCTTTCTGCTGGTTGCCTGCTTGGATTTACTTGCGTTTGCAGAGAAGCGGGAGATAAATTCCTGTAATTCCTTGATTTTTTCTTCCTTCTTCTTATTGGCTTCCTTCATCTGCTTGATTAATAACTGACTGGACTCAAACCAGAAGTCGTAGTTTCCGGCGTAAAGCTGAATCTTGCCATAGTCGATATCTGCGGTGTGAGTACATACTTTATTTAAGAAGTAACGGTCATGGGATACAACGATAACGGTATTCTCGAAGTTGATGAGGAATTCTTCAAGCCATGCGATCGCATCGAGATCCAGGTGGTTCGTAGGCTCGTCGAGAAGCAGAATGTCAGGATTACCGAACAGTGCTTTCGCAAGTAAAACCTTCACCTTGTCATTACCGTTTAAGTCCTTCATGATAGCATAGTGTAAGGAAGGATCAATGCCAAGACCGTTTAATAACATGGCGGCATTGCTTTCGGCTTCCCAGCCGTCCATTTCTGCAAATTCCGCTTCAAGTTCGCTGGCACGGATACCATCTTCGTCACTGAAATCCTCTTTGGCATAGATGGCGTCCTTTTCCTTCATAATCTGGTAAAGGCGTTCATTACCCATAATAACGACATCCATAACCGGATAAGCATCATATTTGAAGTGATCCTGTTCGAGGACCGAAAGACGCTGGCCGGGAGTGATGGTAACATCACCGCTTGTTGTTTCCAAAGCACCGGATAATATCTTTAAAAATGTGGACTTTCCGGCACCGTTGGCACCGATCAGACCATAGCAGTTTCCCTCGGTAAATTTGATGTTTACATCCTCAAAGAGGGCCTTCTTGCCGATTCGTAAAGTTACATTATTTGCCTGAATCATTTTCTTACCTCTGTTTTCTCGATTTTATTGTTGGACATACAAATCTTATTATACATAAAATCGTTGGATTTTCAAGGAAAATAAGCTATAGAAGGATGGTAGTGTTTGTGATAAAATAAAATTAATAGCAAAAACAAAATGTAAGGGAGTCCTGACTATGAAACTGAATTACAAAAGAACTGTGTTAATCGGTCTGGCCTTTCTTTCCATTTGTGCGTTCTGGCAGATGTATGACAGCATTATTCCACTGATCCTGCAGAACACATTTGGAATCGGGGAGACACTGACCGGAGCCATCATGGCGGCCGATAACGTGCTTGCCATTTTTTTGCTTCCGTTATTCGGAGCATTATCGGATAAGGCCGATACCCGTTTGGGAAAGAGAATGTCGTTTATCGTGACGGGAACGGTGCTGGCGGTGATTTTCCTGCTGCTTTTACCAATCGCAGACAGAAAGGTCAACATGATATTGTTTATCGTATCCCTGTTTGCACTTCTCGTATCCATGGGACTGTACCGCTCACCGGCGGTAGCGCTGATGCCGGATCTGACACCGAATAAGCTCCGCAGTAAGGGAAATGCGATTATCAATCTGATGGGAGCGGTAGGCGGTGTCTACACGCTGATCATGATTAAGCTCCTGGTCGGCAAGGGAGACCGTCCGGATTACATGCCGCTGTTTGTCAGCGTAGCAGTTCTGATGACCGTTTCGGTCGGCATTCTGGCAATTACGATTTCCGAGAAAAGGATAAAGGCGAAGGTTGCAGAAGAGATCAGGACCTATGAAGACAGCACCGGAGTAAAGGTGGAAACCGAGGATACCATCGAAGCAGAGGAAGCTGCAAAGGATGGCAGTGCGGTAAAGCATCAGATGCCTGCAGAAGTAAAGCGCAGCATGGGATTCCTGCTTGCTTCCATTTTCCTGTGGTTTACAGCTTACAATGCAGTAACGACCGCTTTTTCCCGTTATACGAAGGTGGTATGGCACTTGGAAGGCGGCGGATTTGCAGACTGTCTGATGGTGGCAACGATAGCTGCTATTTTGAGCTATGTTCCTATTGGAAATCTGGCAGGAAGGATTGGCAGAAAGAAGACGATTTTGGTGGGAATCGTACTGATGAGCGGCTGCTATTTTGCTGCGATCTTTGCCAATCAGTATCATGCACTGATTAATGTGGCTTTTGCAGTGATCGGTATCGGCTGGGCGGCGATCAATGTCAACTCCTATCCAATGATCGTCGAGATGAGTAAGGGAAGTGATATTGGTAAGTTTACAGGAACCTATTATACCTTTTCCATGGCTGCACAGATTCTGACACCGGTTCTGTCGGGTTTCCTGCTCGAGAAGGTTTCCTATAGGACACTGTTCCCATATGCGTTCGTGTTCTCGGTGCTGGCGTTTATTACAATGATGCAGGTACATCACGGAGATACCAGACCGGATAAGAAGGCAAGCGTCCTCGAGCATTTTGATGTGGATGATTAGAGGGAGTTATGTATTGACGGGAGAGAAATTTACATAAGAAATCAGGTAAGAAACAAATGAAAACAATAGCAGTATTAATTTGGTTAAAAGTGATCGTTATGATTCTGGCAGTACTTGTTGTGCTGTATTTGCTAATGATTATGCCAAGGCTTACGAACCGGCGTGAACGGAAGAAGTTTTTAAATGTGTATTATGCACATCGTGGCCTGCATGATAACGAAACGGATGCCCCGGAAAATTCCATGTCGGCTTTTCGCAGGGCAGTAGAGGCGGGGTATGGAATTGAGCTGGATGTACAGGTGACAAAGGATAAGATCCCGGTAGTCTTCCATGATTTTACGTTACAGAGGGTCTGTGGACAGGAAGGTAAGGTATGTGACTATACCTACGAAGAACTGCAGAAGTTCCGTTTATGTAAGAGCAGCGAAACGATTCCTCTGTTTGAAGATGTTTTAAAGCTTGTTGCCGGGAAGGTTCCTCTTATTGTGGAGCTGAAGGTAGAGTTTACCGATCTTTCCGTATGTAAAAAGGCAGATGCCCTTTTACGGAAATACAAAGGGCTGTACTGCATGGAATCCTTTAATCCGCTTGCCGTGTTCTGGTATCGCAGGCATCATAAGGAAGTGGTGCGTGGACAGCTTGCGGAAGCTTTTTTACGTACCGGGGAATTTAAAGGACCGCTGTACTTTATTCTGCAGAACCTGTTACTGAATTTCCTGACGAAGCCGGATTTTGTGGCATATAATCACAAGCATGCAGACGTTTTATCCAGAAAAATCTGCCGTGGCCTTTATGGCAATATGGCAGCAGCCTGGACAATCAAAAGCCAGCAGGAGTTAGATGAGGCAAAGAAGCATTTTGATGTGTTTATCTTTGATTCCTTTATCCCGGATTAAAAGAAGAATTAATGCTTAAGATAAACAGAATTTTAATGCGTAGTGATTGATATTATGTTATACTGAATTCATTAGGGGTAACATCAAATTTTGAGGGAAAAGGAGAAGAAAATTATGGAAAAATGGGTTTACTTATTTAAGGAAGGAAGCGCTGACATGAGAAATCTGCTCGGCGGCAAGGGTGCAAACCTTGCAGAGATGACCAACATCGGCCTTCCTGTACCGCAGGGATTCACAATTACGACAGAGGCCTGCACACAGTACTATGAGGATGGACGCGAGATCAATGGAGAGATCCGCGCACAGATTGATGAGTACATAGGAAAGATGGAAGAGATTACAGGTAAGAAGTTTGGAGATAAGAAGAACCCGCTGCTCGTATCCGTCCGTTCCGGAGCGCGTGCTTCCATGCCGGGAATGATGGACACCATACTCAATCTTGGTCTGAATGAAGAAGTGGTGAATGCCATTGCAGAGATGTCCGGAAATCCCCGTTGGGCGTGGGACTGCTACAGGAGATTTATCCAGATGTATTCAGACGTTGTTATGGAGGTCGGCAAGAAGTACTTTGAAGAGCTGATTGATGAAATGAAGGAAAAGCGCGGCGTGAAGCAGGACGTTGAGCTTACGACAGAAGACCTTAAGGAGCTGGCAGCACAGTTTAAGGCAGAATACAAAGAGAAGATCGGTGAGGACTTCCCGGATGATCCGAAGGAACAGCTTATGGGAGCGATCAAAGCCGTATTCCGTTCCTGGGACAACCCCCGTGCGAATGTTTACCGTCGTGACAATGATATCCCGTATTCCTGGGGAACTGCAGTCAATGTACAATCCATGGCGTTTGGTAACATGGGTGATGACTGCGGTACAGGTGTTGCATTTACCCGTGATCCTGCAACCGGAGAAAAGGGACTGTTTGGTGAATTCTTAACAAATGCACAGGGAGAGGACGTTGTAGCAGGTGTCCGTACGCCGATGAAGATTGCGGAGATGGAGCAGAAGTTCCCGGAAGCGTTCAAACAGTTTACTGAAGTATGCCAGACCCTGGAGAAGCATTACAGGGACATGCAGGATATGGAATTTACCGTAGAGCATGGAAAGCTTTATATGCTGCAGACACGTAATGGTAAGAGAACCGCACAGGCTGCACTTAAGATTGCCTGTGATCTTGTCGATGAGGGTATGAGAACTGAGGAAGAGGCAGTTGCCATGATTGATCCACGTAACCTGGATACCTTATTGCATCCACAGTTTGATGCTGCTGCATTAAAGGCAGCTACCCCGGTTGGAAAGGGACTTGGCGCATCTCCCGGTGCTGCATGCGGTAAGATTGTTTTCTCCGCAGAAGATGCAGAAAACTGGGCAGGCAGGGGTGAGAAGGTTGTTTTAGTCCGTCTTGAAACCTCTCCCGAAGACATTACCGGTATGAAGGTATCTCAGGGGATCCTTACGGTACGTGGCGGTATGACAAGCCATGCAGCTGTTGTTGCCCGTGGCATGGGAACCTGCTGTGTTTCCGGCTGTGGTGATATTGTGATGGATGAAGCCAATAAGACCTTTACCTTAGGCGGAAAGGAATTCCATGAAGGAGATTATCTTTCCATTGATGGAACAACTGGAAATATTTATGATGGACAGATTAAGACGGTAGATGCAAAGATCGCCGGAGAGTTCGGACGTGTTATGGCATGGGCAGACAAGTATCGCAGGTTAAAGGTTCGTACCAACGCTGATACTCCCCATGATGCCAGAAGAGCAAGAGAGCTTGGGGCAGAGGGAATCGGACTTTGCCGTACGGAGCATATGTTCTTCGAGGAAGACCGTATTGCAGCATTCCGTGAAATGATCTGTTCCGATACTGTAGAAGAAAGAGAAGCTGCACTTGAAAAGATTCTTCCTTATCAGCAGGGAGATTTCAGGGAGCTTTATGAAGCACTCGAAGGAAATCCGGTAACCATCCGTTTTCTGGATCCTCCGCTTCATGAGTTCGTTCCGACCGAGGAAGCGGATATTGAGAAGCTTGCGAAGGCGAAGAATAAGAGTGTTCATGAAATCAAGGCCATGATCGACAGCCTGCATGAATTCAACCCGATGATGGGACACAGAGGATGCCGTCTGGCAGTTACTTATCCGGAAATTGCCAAGATGCAGACCAAGGCTGTGATCCGTGCAGCAATCGAGGTTAAGAAGTCACATCCGGACTGGAACCTGAAGCCGGAAATTATGATTCCGCTTGTTGGAGATGTAAAGGAATTTGATTTCGTTAAGAAGATCGTTGTAGAAACCGCAGATGCAGAAATCAAGGCAGTGGGAGTCACCATGGAGTACGAAGTAGGTACGATGATTGAGATTCCACGTGCGGCACTTACTGCAGATGCAATTGCAAAGGATGCAGATTTCTTCTGCTTCGGTACGAATGACCTGACACAGATGACCTATGGATTCTCCCGTGATGATGCAAGCAAGTTCTTAGGTGGATACTATGACACCAAGATCTTTGAATATGATCCGTTTATCAAGCTTGACCAGATTGGTGTTGGTAAGTTAATGGAAATGGCGATCCAGCTTGGCAGACCGGCTAATCCGAAGCTTCATATCGGTATCTGTGGTGAGCATGGGGGAGATCCCTCTTCCGTAGAATTCTGCCACAGGATCGGTCTGGATTATGTATCCTGCTCACCGTTCCGTGTGCCGATTGCAAGACTGGCAGCAGCGCAGGCTGCTATAGCCGAGTCACGTCACTAAAAGATCCGAGCTGTTTTTTGGGAACTTTCGAAATTTCGAAAGAATTTATGAGACAGAGTATGAGGATTTATCATCCGGAAAACTCGTTTCATTACCCAGAAAAGCTTGAAATAAAGCTATTCCTAGTATAGGGTGTCTGCTTAGACACCCTATATTTTTTTACAGAAAATAATTTTCATCAGCCGTCCAGGATGACATGATACAAACTTTTTCTGAATGCATTTTTCAAAATTTGAAGGTGAAAGTTCGGTATTCCGAACACGAAAAAAAGATCATTTTGGAAAAAGTTCGGGATTTCCGAACTTAGAAGGAGGTTTAAAATGTCTGAATTTACGGCAAAGAAGATTAAGGAAGCTCGTGTTAGGGCTGGAATAACTCAAGATGAAGCAGCGACTCATATAAAAATTAAAAAGAGTACAATCAGTGACATTGAGTCTGCGAAAAGAAATATAACTGCAGATGAGCTTGCTCAATTCTCTCGTATCTATAATGTGGATGTAAGAGAGCTACTATTTGTAGATTTTACAGCTGAAGGAGAAGAGATTGGCTGCCAAATACAGTTCGTTCTTTAAATTACTTGAAAAACTATCTGATCGTGATGTTGAAGATGTTTATTGGGTAATAAAGCGTAAGGTAGAAGGATTATTATAAAACTGAACAGTTTATTAGATGGACCGGTAGGGGTAAAAACCTACCGGTTTTTTATGTTAGGATTTTAAACAGTGTAAAGGATGTTAAACAAATTAAACATGCCTATTGACTTTATGAAGATCGATGTTAAGATATAAAACATAAGGAGCGCACTTATAAATCAGATTAAGAGGAGATGATTATATGAACCAATATGTAGTTGTTGATCTTGAAATGTGTAAAGTACCTTATTCAAACAGAAAAAAAGAATTTCATGGAGCAAACGAAACCATCCAAATCGGTGCAGTGCTTTTAAATGAAAATTATGAAGTGGTTGATGAATTCAATACATATGTAAGACCTGAGTTTGGATCATTGGATTGGTTTATCACTAATCTCACAGGAATTACTCCAAAAGATTTGAAAAGTGCACCAACAATGAGAGAGGCAATGAAGGCATTTATATCTTGGATTCCGGAAGATGCTTTTGTTGTATCCTGGAGTGACAACGATCTAAAACAGATTCAGAAAGAGGCTGAGGCAAAACTGATTGAAGATGAAAGACTTGATTCTATATTAGGAACTTGGATTGATTGTCAGAAGATGTTTTCAGAAAGATTAGATGAAGAAAGAATCTTCAGGTTATCAGAAGCTCTTATTGCTACAGATATTATCCAAGAGGGGCATGAACATGATGGATTGGTAGATGCTGAAAATACAGCAAAACTATTTGCCAAAATGATGTTAGAGCCAGAATTAAAATTGAATAGTTACTTTGAAAGTGCTCACAACGAATGCAATGACACACTTTGCTTTTCTATGGGCGATTTATTTAAAAACATACAATTAGCATAAGGAGAAATGTACAATGGCTAAAGATTGGGATTATGCAAATCTTGCATACACAGCAAAGGAATTTGGTGGACCAGAAAAGTACCTTCAGATTGTAAGGGATCATTCCTTTCAGGAAGGCAGGAAAGAACAGTTAATTATTGATGGAGTGATTGTTGTTGGAGCAGGATGCTTATATTTGGGAGCTAAGGCAATTAAGCATTTTAAAAAGAAGAGAGTAACAGCTGAACAGGCTAATGAAGCAGAACAGGTACTTGTTGAAAAGATGAATGAGGTTCTTGATGAAGAGGTAACTGTTACACCAGAATTTTAATCTGTCAAAAGTATGGAGGATTGGATATGAGTACACCGAATCAGAGACTTATGGATTTAGGACAAAAAATTATAGAATACCGTAATAATGCAGATATTAAGCAAGAGGCATTTGCAAAAGAACTAGGAATCAGCAGAACAACATTAAGTTTTATTGAAAATGGTTCTCAGGCACCAAGTTTTGAAGTGTTAGTAAAACTGGCGCAGATTACAAATATCAATTTTAATGAGCTTATAGATGTAAAATCTAAAAATATTGTGGTTGTTGATACCAACATTTTGTTGAATCGTCCTGAAATGTTAGGAGTTCTACTTAAAGACTGTGACCAGGTGTATATTCCAATCCCGGTTATTGAAGAGATAAATTATCAAAAGGATCATGGAAAAGAAAAGGAACGTAGAAATGCTTCTTTGTGTGAAGATATTATCGTAAAGAAAAAGACTGAAAAGTTGGATATTCACACAGATTCTGATATTGATGGAAGTAACGATGATAAAATCTTGGATATAGCGATAAAACTGGCGGAGAAAGATATTTCAAATTCAGTTTATCTTTTGACTAATGATAAGGACTTCATTCTTAAGAATACGAAAGGATTAACTAATCTGAGAATAATCGGATCAAATCAATATAGCAAGATCTTTAGCGAGAAGGATGGTTATAATGATGCACTTTCGCAAAGATTTTTTGTGGCTGTTTTGAAACGCGACTTAGATTCTGCAAAAAATCTTTTGGAGAAGAAAGGAAAAAGCATAAATGTAAACGCTATTGATTCTAGATCAGGATATACGCCATTAATACAGGCATTAGTTAATAAGGATGAAGAAATGGTAAAGTATCTGCTTTCGCTAGATCGAATAGATGTTAATGCAGTAGATAACAAAAAACATTATTTGCCACCATTATCGCATGTTATGCAAATGCAAAATGGAAGAGACGCAGAGAATTTTGCAAAGTTATTAATCCAAAATGGAGCTAATGTAAATGAGCCTTCTCAGAGTGAGACAAATCCCTTCAATATGCCATTAATGATTGCTACATGGCATGGGCATTTGAATCTTGTGAAGCTGCTTGTAGAAAATGGTGCTTATATTAACCAGCAGGATATGAAGAATGGTTTTACGGCACTGATGAAGGCGGTTTTTCACAAGGAGGATGCTTCAATCTTGAAGTATCTTTTGGAACATGGAGCTGATAAAAATATAATGTCTTTCAAGGATAAAAAGACTGCTTTGGATTACGCATACGATAGGGGTAATGAAGAACTTATTAGTATGTTGAAAGAGAGTGATGGCAATGATTAATAGGATTTGTATATCCATCAATAATCGCTGCAATTTAGGATGTAAGTATTGTCATTTTCATGAAAAAAGCATCTTAGATGATGCGGATATGGATGTATTTAAGATACTTGATAATGTTAAAACTTATGCCAAAGGAAACTTCAAGATAGGTTTTGTAGGAAATGGCGAAGGATTACTTGATTGGCCTAAACTTAAGTCATATATCGCTTATTTAGAGGATTATCCTAATATAAGTATTTATACAATTACCAATGGCACTGTGTCTTTGAATGATGAGGATTGGAGATTTTTAGAGAATCATAGTGTAAATGTAGGCTTTTCCATAGACGGTTATAAGGAACTGCATGACAAGAATCGTGGTAATTCTTTTGACAAGGCTATGCACAATGTCGAGGAATATAAATGTGTGACCGGACATTATCCTACATTTAATGCGACCGTAGGAGAGGATAGTTTATTAAATGCGGATAAGGTTATAAACTTTTTCAAACCATTTGGAGTGCGAGTGACCTTTTCGAGGATGATAGGAAGATATGGAATCTCGTTGCAAGAATACCGTGATTTTCTAGAAAGTGCTGAAAAGACACTCGAAGTAAGAAGAGGCGGGCTTGATTGTACAATGTATGGTGGACAATGTGGCGCTGGGACAAATAACTATTTTTTTGCTAATGGTTTTGTTTATTTCTGTGGTAATTGTATCGATTTACCTCCGGTTGGTAAAAGCGATATGACATTTGAAGAATTAGAAAAGATATCTTTAGATTTTGACAGAAATTATTGTTATAAGGAGTCACTATGAGAATCGGATTATATGGTATGCCAACTGCTGGTAAAACTTATATTTTGGAAAAAGTAGATTCTATTGAAGTTATGGCTGGCAGTGTTCTTTTGCGTGAAATATGTCCCTTTTTTGATTTAGAAGATGATCATGGAAAAAATATGGCTCGTGAAGAGTTGGCAAAACGATTGTTGTGCGTAGATTCATTCATTATGGATGGACACTATGCATTTGGTGATAAAGTAGCATTTACTGATATGGATGGACAGCTATACGATGTTATTCTTTATCTTTATATTTCACCAGACGTACTAATAAAGCGGATGAGAGAATCAGATAAGAACAAGAAATACTTATCTTACGATATAGAAAAATGGCAAATTAATGAAATTGAAAGGCTACGTGATTACTGTCACAAGAATAATAAGGATTTTTATGTAATAGATAATCCGAAGGATAATTTTTTTACTGATGTGACAGAAGTTGTGAAGTTCATAAATGCTATTGTAAATGGTTTTAGCTGCAAACGGTTTGCTGCAGATTGTGCCGAAAAAATCTTGAACTGCACAGATTTGGAAGAAATAACTCTTTTGGATGGAGACAAGACGATTACAAAAGAAGATAGTTCGCATGCAGTATTTGGATATACTACGCATATATATGATGGTAATTTTTATACAGGATTTCAGTCATGGAGGCAGGCAGAAGAATTTAAAACTTATTGTTTTGATGATTTGAAAGAATTACCTGTTGGTCTAAACGAAAAAGTTTGTAAAGTCTTGAATATGGATTCCTTTATACTTACATCAGGTCATGAGCGTGTTTGGAACTTTATATCAGACTATTTAGGTGTTCCTTATTTTGCAGGAGTAGAAATGTCCGCTGAGACAAAATTCTTTATTACAAAGAAGCTCCAAGAGGCAGGAAAGACAGTGATAGCTTATGGAGATGGAATGAACGATTACTATATGCTTAAACAGGCGGATGTTGGTTATCTTATTCCTAAAGAAGACGGAACGATTAGTAGATCCTTAAAAGGAAAGGATTTAGGAGGTGTTGCTATTGTTCGAACTTAATAAAACTAAAGAGGTGGAAGAATTAATTGCTGTTACGAAATCTGATTCAGGAATATCAGGACCAGAGCTAGCAAAAGCGCACATACGACTTGGAGAGCTATTAGCTGAAAATATTGATATAGAACCAGAAGATACAACTGTCGTTGCTTTGCTTAGGGGTGGAATATTTTTTGCGCAGGGAATTTATTTTAAATTGGGATGTAAATTTGAGGTATATGATCCAAAGCAGGGTGAGTTTAAGCGCCCAACTACTAAAAATGTAATTCTAGTCGATTCGGTAATAAATACAGGAAAGACAATAGTTAATCTCATTGATGAGGACGTAAAAGTTGCAAGTTGTGTAATTAATGATAAGGCTGTACCTCTTTTTGAAGATAAGCTATATACAGTCAGGGTTTCGACTAATTCGTTTGTTGGTAGTGCTGTAAAGACTCAAAAAGGCAACAAGGGACCAGATACGACAATGCGATTGTTTAATCAACTATAATTGTATGTTTTCAATTGTTAAAGGAGGTATTCATTATGGCATGGAAATTAGAAATTCATTTTAGCGATGGTTCATCGGAACTTGTTGATGATGATTTTGAAACAGAACAGGATGCTCAGGATGAGTATGATTCATGGCTCGAAAATTGGAATGCAGGAAGAGAAACATTAATGCTTGCTGGTGAAGATTATATCGATGCTGATATCGAGGACTGCGATATTTGGGAAGAATAAGAGGCAGTATTATAGTGTTTTAACCTACAGAATACCCGCATTGTAGAGTACACCTGCTTTGCGGGTATTTTTTTGTCCTTGACGTATACGGAGACCGTATATATAATAAAAGTAGATAGATATACGGTGACCGTATACGGGAGGTGCATTATGGAAGATTTAGATTTAAAACTTGATAGTATTGCTAATGGAGTATTAGTCGAGCAAACTGATAAGAAAAAAGCTGATGCTGACGAGAAAAAAAGAATGTATGCAAGCGCCTTTGCTTATATTAGAAGCCAGACTGGAATGAATAAGAAGGATTTTGCAGAATACCTTGGAATTCCATATAGAACATTACAGGATTGGGAACTGGGAAATACCCAGGCGCCGGAATATGTGCTCCGATTAATTGCCTATAAAGTACAGATGGAGAAGGAAAGGGGGAACCTATGATGACAGTATTGTATGGTATTGGAACGATTTTTAGATTTATTCTTAGTGTAGTATTATTGCCGGTACAGGCAGTACTTACACTTGTGATGCTTGCGATGGCGTTTGCAGGTAGTCTTGCATGCACTTTATTTGAAATCATTGGAACGCTAAGCGTAATCTGTGGCTTGTATGAATTTATTAGCAGTACAGGTTCTGCTACCTCTGGATGGTAGTTTTTGATAGGCGGTATTCTTCTTGTTATTATCCCTCAGGCTTTGACAATTTGGGGAGAAGCAGGATTGCTGAATTTAAAGGACCTTTTGGCAAGAATTTAGTGTCGTGACCGATTTTGTCTCGTTTTGACTCGTTTTGTCTCGTCTCGACCGACATTAGCACTTGGGCTATTGGGAATAATCTAGATGTATCCATTCAAATAATGTGCCATCATGATTGACTTAAAGTGGGTTGTTGCGTGGATGTTAGTGTGAATAAAGATATTGTTTACTTTCTCGCTTAAAGATGTTCAGAAGTTGCGCGAGAAAGTAATGGATATAGTATATTTACCGGAAAAATCCTTTGACAATGAAGAAAAATTGAATATAATAAAAGCGAAATGAATAATTTCAAAAATGTGAAAGGAGAGTTCTGTATGTTATATGATTATATTATTACCAATTATAAAAAAGATGAACCAATCTTTCTTGCAGAGCTTCCTGGCAAATCCAGAGAATCTGTAAGGCAAGAAATGAAGAAACTTACAGATGAAGGAAAAATAGAGCGGTTATACAATGGCGTGTATTATCGTTCTTACAAAACTATTTTGGGAACTAAGGGAAAGGTATCGGTTGAAAAGTTTATACAAAAGAGGTATTTAGAGGCTGGCGGAGTGGTGTCGGGATATATTACGGGTATCCAGCTTGCGAATATGTATGGTTTTACAACGCAAAATCCGTCTTGCTATGAGGTATGTTCTAATGAGGCATCTACCAAACAGCGTAAAGTAGATGTAGATGGCAGACAGATTATTATTTACAAGCCGGTTGTAGAAGTATCAAAGGAAAATAGAGGTGCATTGCAATTTTTGGACCTTATGAGTACGATTGACAGATACAGCGAAATTAGTGGTGATGAATTTACAATGAAGATAAAGAATTTTATTTCTACTGTAGGAGTCGATTTTGAGCAGGTGAAAAAATATTTATCACTATTTCCGGATAGAGTATATCGGAATATTTATCAGGGAGGTTTGATGAATGAATTGGTATAAAGAGTATCAAACTGAATGGAAAGAGATTATTGAGACGGTGGCCAGAGAATTAGGCAAAAGTGAGCAAATGGTTGAAAAAGATACCATTCAGTCAATGTTCCTGTTTGAGCTGGCAAAGTCGGAATTATTCCTGAGACTCTTTCAGAAATGTTGTCATTCAAAAGTGCGTATGTTGACCATGAAATTATCGAACGCTTTGTAAGTCGGATTAAAGTAATCGGTTATGATAAGTATAAATGGATTATCAATTTATCCGGTAAGGAGTTTGATGAAGCAAAAGATATGGATTCGGAGATTCAGATAACAAGAGTGTTGTCTTTTGAGGAAGCAAGAGCATGGAGAAAACTTTCCGGAGATTATGTGAGAAATCGCCAGTGGAACGATATTGAAGTGGATATCAGAATTATATAGTGAAGTAAGGACGAGAGGCTTTCGGGTCTCTCGTTTTTGCTGTGTAGAAAACTAAATTGGGAATTGAGATAGGATATAAAATGATATAATTGGAGACAGAGGAAACTTTGAAGTTATGGAGGTGAAAAATGTATTTCACAGACGAAAAAGACTATATTATGCGAATGATAAAAGAAATGGTAAGAGTATTATTTTCTTTAATGTTTGGGAAAAAGTATGTTTCTGTTGAACTTGAAAAAGAAAATAAATATGAAGTATCAGGGAAAAATTTGAAAGATTTTCTTGATATGATTGATTCTGGGGAAATTAACGAAGCAGAGAATATACTTTTAGATAGCATTGATTATACAGACAGAAATGAGGTAATGGCAGCAGCTCTTTTCTACCAATACCTTAGTGAGAAGGATAGTGAGTTTTTGAAAAATAATAATTATACAAAAGAAGAAGTGATGTCTGGTTTTAAGCAATTACTTATGCAGTCAGGATATACTGATTTGCTATGTTTGGTCAAAGCTGAAGAGTAATGTAGAAAATTCAAAGAGATAAGAGTGATTGGCTGAAAGGAGAAATTGTATTATATGTTCTATATTGTTTTTGACTTTATGATGGCAGTGATTATGTTTTTGTTTGGAATGTGGTTTTATAAATCAGAAGGAAAAGCTACTAAATTCTTGTCGGGTTATAATATGAAATCAGCGGATGAACGAAAGAAATACGATGAGAATGCTATGTGTAAGGCATATGGAAAAAGAATGATGTTTATGTCAGTTCCTTTTATTATTGGAATAATCATAGATATCCAATATCAAGGAATAGGCTGTTGGATCGCATGGGGGATATGGCTTATTATGTTTGTTTTGTTGCTTATTGATAGACATAAAAGAGAACGTTAAATTCCGGTTGAACAAAATCGCTGCGCGATGGCCTGCCAAGGCTGTGGCGCAGCTTTCTTTTTCTCAATAATAAAATAGGCAATGGAAATTCTTACCAGTATTTGATATTGTAAAGTTACCACACAAAACAATTCAATACAGAAAGACACCACTGCCTATGAAAAGAATACCATTTGACCGCTTTTCTGACAAGCGGTTTTATTATGCTAATGCACCTCCATGTAAGCAGGGTTTTTCATTAACTACTGATTTTTCATGGAGGATTTTATTATGTACGATGAAATATTTAGCCAGATTACAAATGCTGCAAACAAACGGAATCTAAGAGATTCTACTATTCATGCTTACTGTACAAGTGTTGCTCACTTTTTAAAATATACTGATAAGCCAATAGATGCTCTGACAACAGATGATGTTGACACGTTTCTGACCGAAAAAAGACTTTCCGGGATTTCACCGGAAACATACAACCACTATCATTCCGGTATTCGCTTCTTTTATAAAAAAGTATTAAAGATGAATTGGGATGACGATGATATCCCACGTATGAAAAGAGACAGGAGCCTGCCAATCGTACTTACGAAAGCAGAGATATCAGCGATTCTGGATGCAACGCCAAACCTGAAACATAAAGCCATGATTGCTACAATGTATTCAGGTGGTCTTCGGGTATCAGAAGTCACGCACCTTCACTATGATGACATTTCACGCACCAATAAAACAATACACATCCGTGATGGCAAAAGCCGCTTTGACCGTTATACCCTGCTTGCTGACCGTACACTTGAGATACTTACAGAATACTGGTTTAAATGCGGCAGACCAACAGGGATTCTGTTTCCAAGTTCATGGTCTGGCGATTATCTTGTGAAGGACAGTGTCATTCAGTTCTTCCGTAAAAGTGCAAAAAGGGCTGGAATTCAGAAGCATGTCTCTACACACTGTTTGCGCCATAGTTTCGCAAGCCATCTGTTTGAAGCCGGGTGTGACGTGAAATATATTCAGGCCCTTTTGGGACACCGTGATCCAAGATCAACAGAGATTTATCTTCATGTAAGCAATAAGACTCTGCTCGGTATTAAAAGCCCATTTGATGAGATGGGGGGTGAGTAATCGTGGAAAAATCATGTACGATACAGGATGTCTTTGAACGGTTTTATCCTGTTTATGAAAAAACACATGAGCTTCCTGCTCACCACAGAAAAGCAGCTTTTCACATCATGAACTGTAAAACCGGGGCTTTTGGTGTGAACATAAGTGTCTGTGAGGACTGTGGATGTATCAGCATTCACAATAACTCTTGTAGAAGCAGGTGTTGCCCTATGTGTCAGGAGTTTCCGAAAGAAAAATGGATTGATGCCCAGAAAGAGAATGTACTGGATGCACCCTATTATCATGTGGTATTCACAGTCCCTGAGGAATTGAATCCTATCATTTATAGCAATCAGAAACTTCTGTATGATGCACTGTATCATGCTGCATCATCCACTCTGAACGAGCTGGCGAAAGATTCAAAGTATCTGGGAGCTGACATCGGATATATCTGTATTCTTCATACATGGGGTTCTGCAATGAATTATCATCCTCATATCCATACCATTGTTCTTGGTGGCGGACTTGATAAGGACAGCAAATGGAAAGATACCGGTGGGAAGTTTTTTCTCCCGTATGGGGTCATTGCAAAAGTGTTCCGTGGGAAATATTTGTGCGAATTAAAAAGCCTGTGGAATGATTCAAAGCTTGAGTTTCATGGTACAGCGGAGAAATATCAAAACCACTATTGCTTCAAAGAACTTCTCGGTGAGTGCTATAAAAAAGACTGGGTTGCTTATTGTAAGGAGACTTTTAATGGAGCACAGTCAGTCATAAATTATCTTGGGAAATATACTCACAGGATAGCAATCAGTAATCATCGGATCAAGTCCATGACGGAAGCAACTGTTACATATGCTGTAAAAGACTATAAAAACAAAGGTCAGTGGAAAGAGAAAACAGTTCCGGGCGAGGAATTCATCCGTCGATTTTTAATGCATGTTCCTCCAAAACGTTTTGTCAGAATCCGGCACTATGGTTTGCTGTCGTGCCGAAACAAGAGCAAAAAGATGGCGCACTGTAGAAATCTGCTTGGATGTAAAAAATATATTTCTGCATTGAAAAATCGAAGTGCCGCTGAAATGATAAAGCTGCTATATAACATAGATGTATGCAGGTGTTCTTCCTGTGGCGGAAAAATGGTTTCACATCTTCCGGATAAGCATACACCATCTGTTTTAGCGCATATGAGATGTTAAAATATACAACTGAATACTTCAAAAAACTTCCGCAAAGGGAGTCTGTTTGTCATGCCTAAAAATAATTCTTTTGGCAAAAACCAGCTGTCAATAAAACACGAGATATGATAAACTTATAGAAGAGAGCAAAGATTGAATTCCCATAGATAGTGGCGAAAGGGACGCGACTTTGTTCACCAAGGAAAAATCGAAATTGATGTAAACGAAAGGGCAGTTTGATAAAACAGCAAGACTGCTTTTTCGTTTACACCAACTCCGATTGTTTCCTTAACAATTTAGAAGAGAGTTTAAATCTCAGCATTACCCCTTTCAACTATGGCACCTGCAATACAGCTGTGCACTACAAATAAGGGTTAGGGTAACACCATGTAATGTGTACTCTGCACAGGCTGCTATCAGCGAGGCACGTTAATTGAAGATGCAACGTTTTTAGGGACATTCGAAATATCCAAGGACTTCATGAAAAAGAGTGCAAAGCTCTATTATGAAGATAATGTATTTCGATTTTCTCAAAAGATGGAATTGAAGCTATACATTGTATAGGGGGTCTGCAAAGGCTCCTTATATTTTGGGCTTAAATAATAAGAAATTTTGCGTACTGTGAACCTTGTGTACATTTGAAAATTTTAGTTACAGCTGCTTGTTGTAAAATCGTGATTTATCGGATATAATATATTTAAAGATGAAATAATGATAAAATTGTGATAAGTAATGCAAGGAGGTTTTTATGATACAGATTAGACCAGTTTCTGATTTAAGAAATAAATTTCCGGATGTAGAGAAGGCAGTTGCATGTGGTGAACCGGTATATTTAATAAAAAACGGATACGGTGCAATGGTTGTGCTTAGTCTGGAAGCATATTCAAGATTAACAGATGGCATTGAAGCAGCTCTTGATATGGCTGATAAAGCTGCGGAAGAAGATGACAGAAGATATACGCATGAAGAAGTTTTCTCTAACCTTAGAAGGAGGGTAAATGGCTAATACAAAGTATAAGCTGTGATATTTGCCATTGTTCTATAGGGATCTAGAGGAAAAGGTTGTATATATCGCAGAGGAATTACATAATGAAAATATGTGAAAAACTTTGTTGTCTATTATGTTGTAATAGATGATGAGGGAGACGACAAGATTATGGAAGTGAGAAGATTTTTGTATAACAAGCAGGAGGTAAAGCGTTTGTTGTAGAGGTTAAGTGAACAGGTATAATTAAAAACACTCCAGATAGAAAATCGGGAGTGTTTTTGGTTATGGCCTTAGGACATTAATTGTAAAAAATTTCTTATGTATTATAAGTATTAGATATGTCTTGTACATAGCAGCCTGGGATTAAATGGTATATGAGTGGCAATTCTTATCAGCCATGTGTTGGCTGATAAGAATTGCAGGAATATTCAATAGGAAGCGTTTCTGCGTTTAGCAATAATCCGGGGGATTGAGAAAATGATATTAAGTGTTTCGAGAAAGACAGATATTCCGGCATTCCATTTTGACTGGTTTTTACAAAGAGTAAAGGAAGGGTATGTAATCAATCGAAATCCTATGTTCCCACAACAATTATATAAAACACCCATTCATCCACTTTCCTGTGACTGCATTGTGTTTTGGACAAAGAATGCGATTCCGGCAATAGAAAAACTGGATGGATTAAGGGAATATCAGTATTATTTTCAATATACAGTCACGGGATATGACAGGGATATTGAACAGAATCTTCCGGATAAAAAATGGATCAGAGAAAACTTTAAAGCATTATCTGATAAAATCGGATGCATGAAGGTGATCTGGAGATATGATCCGATTTTATTCTCCGCTAAATACACACCGGAATGGCACTTGCAGACATTTGGAGAGTTGGCTTCTGATTTTAGAGGTAAAACAGAAAAGTGTGTAATTAGTTTTCTCGATCCTTACTATAATTGTGCAGAGATAAATAAGCGTCTGGGAGTGTATTTTCCAGATGGGGAAGAACTGTTTGCATTTTCGAAGCAAATGGCTGAGATCGGAAAAGAAAATGGAATTACGATTGCCAGTTGCGCGGAGAAGATGGATTTGCAGGAATGCGGCATAGAACATAATTCCTGTATAGATAAGACTTTGATTGAACGAATTGTAGGAAAGCCACTTTCACTTTCTGCTGATAAGGGACAAAGGGAAGCCTGCGGGTGTGTGCAGAGTCTGGACATCGGTACATATAATACCTGCAGGAATGGATGTGTTTATTGCTATGCAACAAAGGGAAAAGGAAAGGTAGAAGAAGCTCTTTCCATAAAGGATAATTCTTCACCAATTCTTTGCGATAGAATTTCAGAAAGAGATCATATGATAGAAAGAAAAGTTCAATCATCAGTGAGTAAGAGATACATTAAAAAATAAGTTATAGGTTAACGGTGGAAAAATGAGTATAAGATTTCTTGTATTTTGCGATCTGCATTATGATACGGTGGAAGATGGAGATGAACGAATAAGCAAAATTATAAGGAAAGTAAAAAAGAATCAGCTTGATTTCTGTATTTCACTAGGCGATTTCTGTGAACCTGTTCTTGAAAATAAAAGATTAGTAAATGCGTTTTTACAGACCAGGGTTCCCATGTACTATACCATTGGAAATCATGAAACGGATCGACATCATCTGGATGAGATTCTTGTTTTTTATGATATGAAATCTCCATTTTATTCCTTTGAATTAGAAAATTACAAATTTATCGTTCTTAATACATGTTTTTATAGTAAAGATGGTGTTGAAGAAGCATTTTATGAAAATAATTATAAGGTAAAAGGATCCGTATATCCTGTTTTGCCACAAGAACAGTTGAATTGGCTAAGAGAGGAACTGAATGATCATAAAAAGCATATTGTTTTTTCACATCATAGTTTTTCGAATGAATTTGCAAAACGGGGAGTTCAGAATAGGGATACTATACAGAATATGTTTTCTGCCAGGAATGTATTTCTGTGTATGAATGGACATGATCATGGCGATGCAGTAATTGAAAAGAACGGCACAACATATTATACTGTCAATTCCTCATCCAATGTCTGGATTGGTTCGCAAATTGACAGTTCGGAAACGCTAAAAGAAAAATATAGTCATCTTAACGGAATTTTAACATATAAAGAGCCTTTTGCGGTTATAGTTGAAATTGATGATTCTAAAATAAAGATTAATGGTGTAGAAGGAGAATATCAGTCTGTCACACCCGAGGATATTGGACTGGACAATTACCAGTGGAATGGTGTTTCCATTCTGCCCAAAGCCAGCTCATGGGAAATTAATTTATTACGGTGAATGTAAAACATTCATTTTTTAAGGAGAAAATCTATGAAAAAGTGGTATGCAGAGGAATATATTTTTGAAATCGAAGTTACAGGATTTTTAAGAAGTGATCATACGGAGAATTACTGTAGAAACGGAGAAGAGATAGGTGATAAGTATGTCTGTACCTATGGATGCCCGGTCAATGAACAGGGGTATGGAATCTGTTCCAAGATGATGCAGCTTCTTTATGGTGATATGCAGGCGGTAAGAAGTGGCGGAGATCTGACACTGGTCGGTGGAACCGAGCCGTTTGTGAAGGATTACGTGTGTCCGGATGGGTGTGTCTGCTTTCAAATGAGAGCCGTGAAAACGGAAAATGAGAATTTTTACAAAGGAAAATTCTACCAGGAATCTTAAAAATGGAGATAAGGGGCCAAGAGGTGATCGGAGTGAAGCTCACGGTGGAGAAGATTGAAAAGGAAAAAGAAGAGGAAGCGTTTGAAAGCTGGGTCACAGGAGGATATTTTGAAGGAGATTATATTCCATATTCATTTATCGAGGATGGAAAAATAGTTTTCAATGTATCCGCAAATCAAGTGACGCTTTCAGATGTGTTACAGCGCATGGGAGTGGAATTCCATAAATGCCGGCCTGGATTTACCCCTGCTCAGAATGACAGGTATATGTGCATTGCAGAATATTATAATGGAAGTGATGACTACCGGTTGTTTTATCTTGGACAGGAACTAAAAAGCATAGAACAGGATAAGCTTTCTTTTTCGGAACTTTCTCATGCATAAGCTTCAAGAATAATGTATTCTGACGTATGAAGCGGAGCCTTTTGGCAAAAATGCACAAATTATCCAGCATAGAGGTCATTTGCGGTAATCCGCGGGACAACAATCAGAGCAAAATAGCAACATAATTAATGAAAATATAGCTGTTTGAGATCAATATAGTTTTATGAAATAACGAAAATAATGATATAAAATCAGAAAAAGTGCTTGAAAACAAAGGAATTTTTTTCGGGCACTTTTTTATTTGTGACACCATTGCCATAATGTTGTTTAAATGTTACAAATATGCGAAATACAGTACAAAAATTCATAAAATCATTGACTCTTTGAGGGAAAACCGCTATAATGTATATGGCATTTTATAATTGCTAATTCTCTGGTTGGAGGGTGTATTATGGAGGAAAGAAGGGGTATTAATCGTGTGGATTATCGCGTAAAGAGTGTGATAGTTACATGCGATACATTTGAGAAGTTTTATGTTGATGCAATTAATGTAAGTCCGCTTGGAATGGGATTGCTGGCACCGGCAGGTACACCAAATCTTGTTGGCAGACAGATTATTATCGTAGCGGATACGTTAATTATGAATGCGGATGTTCTGAGACAGGAAAAAATGGAAGATGGACAATTCCAGTTGGGAATTAAGGCACGGAAGTTTACACCGGCAGTCCTCAAATATCTGTTCGAGCATATCGCAGAATAATATAATAAAGTACTCACAGGGAATGACCTTAATATAATATGTAACAGGTAACGTAAAAAGGGAATTATTAATGGAAGGGAGATTTTATGAAAAACAACACTTTAAAAGCGCTGGGAATAGCGATTGGAGCGGCAATGAGCGTAATGCTCGCTTCTGATATGGAAGTACACGCTGCTGAAGTGTATGATGCGGAAAGCGGAAAAATTGTTGAAAGCGTTGGATGCGGATCGGATGATCAGGAAGAAGCAGAAGAAGATAACAAGACACAGATGTCGGATTCCAATAATGACAATGGAAATGATAATGCTGTTGATCTGAATAGTTCCAATGGAAATGTTGCAGATAGCAACAGTGACTCTGATAGTGACACAGATAGCGATAGCGATTCTGACAGTGATGGTGATACAGACAGCGACAGTGATACAGACACAGATACGGATACGGATACCGACACAGACACAGATACGGATACGGACACCGATACCGACACGGATACAGATACAGACACGGATACCGACACCGACACCGATACGGATACCGATACAGACACAGATACCGATACTGATACAGATACCGATACAGATACAGACACGGATACAGATACCGACACGGATACAGACACGGATACGGATACCGATACAGATACTGACACCGATACAGACACCGACACGGATACCGACACTGACACCGATACGGATACGGACACCGACACGGATACGGACACGGATACAGATACTGATACGGATACGGACACGGACACAGATACTGATACAGATACGGATACGGATACGGACACAGATACAGACAGCGACACAGACCTTGAGACAAACAACAAGGGCAATGATACCAATTTAAACCCTGATAAATCTACCGGCAATGTGGATTCATCTAAAAATGAGAACGCTCTTATTAAAGATTTTCTGAATGATATATCAGTTGGAAAAGACTATGTTATTTATGGTAAAGAGCTGACAAGTACCAATGGTGGAACAGCTCATATTGATGGCAATATTTTAGTAGATAATGTTGATAATGTGTCAGAAGGTATTAAAACGGGTGAAATATCTAAACCGGATGAAACATTAAATGATGGAAGAACTGCAAAAACACCTAAGTTTTCAATTGTTAAGGATGGATCGGATTTAGATGGAAACGGCCGGGATGGAACTTTTGATTGGATTGAAGGCAATGCGATTCTGATAATAGCGAAAGATGGAAATGCAAATGTAAAAAACATAAACGATAAATCTCAGGTCGTGGCTGTTGAGAATATCAATGATCCGGAAGAGATAGCAAATGCTATTGCGGAGGCATATGAGAAGCAGGGTACAACTCTTACCGATGAAGAGAAGGCTCAACTTCTAAAGGATATTAAAAAGCAGTTAAATGTATCAGAGAATCTTAAAAACATAGCAGAGAGTGGGCAGAAGCTTGCAGATGCAGATGATACATCGATTAGAGGACTTGAGGCATTAAAGGATGTTAGAGACAGAATTGCTTCCGGAGATATTGAAGAAAGAGGTACGGTTACCATTACGGTAGATGCGGCAGACCTTGTTAATGGGGAGTTTGCTAAGATCTTTACGGATGGTGAAGGAAGCCTTTATAAACTTAACAGAGAAAAAAATGTTAAGGTAATTATAAATGTGTCGCATGGTGAAGCAGACATTACAATTACATTTGACAATCCGATTAACAACACCGATTATGACAATCATCTTACAAAATATGTATGGAATTTTGGTGATTACTCCGGTAAAGTAGTTATTAATAAAGATATGGGTGGTCTTGTTATTTGTGCTAATGGTGAGGTAGAGGTTAACAGTTCCTGTGACGTAAGAGTTATTGCCAAGACTATAACTAAAAATGGTCAGGAAATGCATCAGATCGAAGGCGATGATGACACCGATACCGATACGGATACAGACACCGACACGGATACTGACACCGATACCGATACGGACACCGACACAGATACGGACACAGATACCGATACAGATACAGATACTGATACCGATACGGATACCGATACGGATACAGACACGGATACAGATACCGACACGGATACGGACACAGATACCGATACCGATACTGATACTGATACGGATACCGATACGGACACGGATACAGACACAGATACCGATACCGATACGGATACTGATACCGATACTGATACGGATACCGACACCGACACAGACACGGATACGGACACGGATACAGACACGGATACCGATACAGATACCGATACTGACACAGATACGGATACAGATACCGATACCGACACAGATACGGATACTGACACTGACACGGATACCGACACAGACACGGATACGGACACGGATACAGACACAGACACAGATACGGATACGGATACGGACACGGATACTGACACCGATACCGATACGGACACCGATACGGATACTGACACGGATACCGATACAGACACCGACACGGATACAGACACAGACACAGATACGGATACGGATACGGACACGGATACTGACACCGATACCGATACGGACACCGATACGGATACTGACACGGATACCGATACAGACAC